>Ga0209229_10000827_pt1 | contig 12857 bp, 16 predicted proteins | sample SanBayMetagenome_FD_187466 | JGI IMG/M metagenome (GOLD analysis project Ga0209229, IMG submission 187466) | Freshwater and sediment microbial communities from dead zone in Sandusky Bay, Ohio, USA (SPAdes) (version 2) | ecosystem: Environmental > Aquatic > Freshwater > Lentic > Sediment... | reverse complement strand
TTTATACCTAGATCAGTTATAGAAGGTTTTTTAACAATAAAACCTGGAGCAAATTTAACAAATAGAATTATTGCAAAATACAATGGAACAACTGATAGAGCTTCTTCTCTTATTACTGATAATGGTGTAATTATAAATGCATCAGAAGTTTTAAAGAATAGAGCAGTTACTCAAGTTCATTCGGGAACATTTATAGTTGAAGCAGGCCAAGGATTATATGCAACAAATTCGATATATCCGGGTAGATTTATTAATGTTTTTACAACTGCCACTGGGGGATTTATAACCTATTCTGATCCTAATAGTGAATTTAGAATTGGAGTAGGTAATTCTCGATCTTATATTAGATTCAGCGGTGCAAATAGAAATATAGGAATTAATACAGTTACAACGGCTCTATCTCCTACATTAGATGTATACGGCGGCGCAAGATTTATCAACACTGTGACAATCGGACAAACTACATCATTATCAGGTTTAAATTTAATAGGAAATTTAGATGTAAGAGGAGCAGTAACAATTTCTCCTCCTACTACATCTAGTGTTTCAATTAAGAGTAGTCTTCAAGTAAACGGTCCGATTATAGTAGGTATTCCGACTTCGGGAAATGGAATTGCAATTGCACCGGCAACAAATAACACTTACGATCTAGGATCTACTTCTACACCTTTTAGAACAATTTACGCTTCGAGTATAGGCAGAACAGGAACTAATGTTAACGTATACGGAACAGTGTATGGTAGTGCTCAACGATTGTTTACATTGCGTCCTTTTAAAATTCAAGGTGTTGTTACTTCTACAATTTCTTTATTTGATGGATTAGATGGAGTTACATTTACAACTACAGTAACACGTTCTTTAATTGCAGATCAAATTACAACCGGGACTACAACAGCTACACAAACTCTATTAGTTTTAAATACTTCAACTTCTACTACTGTTGTAGAAAAAATTTCTAAAAACACATTTTTATCTGATGTTTATCCTTACTTGTTGCTCCCCGGTGTTATTGTTGCCTATAGCACATCTACAGCACCTGCTGGATTTTTAACCTGTGATGGTTCTTTATATAACATCGGAACTTACGCTAACTTATTTGGTGTAATAGGATATACTTACGGTGGAACACCGCCTAATTTTGCTGTTCCTGATATGAGGAATTCTACCACAGCAACAAATTCAACTACTTTTATAAGTTATATAATAAAGACTTAATATATGGCATACATAATTAAAAACAATGATGGTGTAGTAATTTTAACAGTTCCCGATAATCAACTTGATGTTGTTTCTACAAGTTTAGATTTAATCGGTAAAAATGTTAATAGTTATGGAGAAGCACTTAACAACAATTTTGTTAAATTGTTAACTTCTTTTGCATCAACAGACGATAACAGTCCTCGTAGTCCTCAAATAGGACAATTATGGTTTAATAAAACTGCAAATAAATTAACTGTCTATGATGGTAGTGACTTTGTATCGGCTTATGGAACAAGAGTAGCTGGAACAAAACCTATTACAACTAGCACAGGCGATTTATGGTATGATACAGTAAACAGTCAACTTTATATTTGGGATGGTAATTCTTTTAATTTAGTAGCACCTGATGTATCTGCTATATATGGAAAATTTGGACTTACACCGCCGACAACTTCTACAATTAAGACAGCAGATACAAATATCCCTCAAAATGTTGGAGTTTTATATTCATACGGCGCTCCTACTGCATTTGTTACTACCGCAGCATTCACGATGTCTACATCATCGTCGATACAATTTTTAGGAGAAACTTCTGCCACTGATGTTATTTCTGGACTTACTTTATTCCAAGATTTAGAAGTTAAAGGTGATGTATATATTCGAGGTGATGTATTAACACCGGTAAAAACTTTAACAACATATTACGATATTACAACTTGGGGAGATCCTGAAGATCCTTTAGGAACAACTTCTACAAGACAATCTACAGTTAATGCAGCAAATAACTATTTAAGATTACAAGTTTTAAATAAATTGTTTCCTGTTGAAACAATTTCTACATTAAGTCAAATTGCTTATGCATTAGGTTCTGAATTAAGAGTGCTTTGCAATTATAATACAGCAACATCTGTAAGACGTTTTATTTTACAAGAATTAATACCAAATAATCCTTATTGGGAACCTTATGATTTGTATTATAATACCTGGACAGGAGTGAATAACAATATTGTTATATAAGGATAAGTTATGGCTTATATTTTAAATAAAACTAATGGAACGGTAGTTGCAACAGTTCAAGACGCATCTATTGATAGGACTACTGACTTAATTTTTGTTGGTAGAAACTATGCCGGTTACGGTGAATATCAAAACGAAAACTTTTTAAAATTACTTGAAAATTTTTCTAATTCTTCTTCTCCTTCTAAACCGGTTGAAGGACAAATTTGGTTTGATAATGTTAATAAAAGATTTAATGGCTATAATGGACTATATTGGAAGGGTATTGCTAATTTAGAAATTAGTGACACAAATCCTTTTGGAACAAAAACTTTTTTAACAGGAGATATGTGGTATAATAAATCTTCTGCACAATTGTTTGTATATAATGGATCTGATTTTGGATTAGTAGGACCGTTAACGGGGGACGATACAAAATCATCTTGGAGAGGATCTAGAGAATATTCTACATTAGAAGGACTACAGACTCCTAAATTTAATTTAAAAGCAATTGTAGGAGTAAGAAATGATGTTATTGCAGTAGTTTCAGCAGAATCATACACTATACTTCAAGGTAGCGAAAGTTTTCCTGTTTTTGGATTGCAAAGTGTAATTAGAAAAGGAATTACTTTAGTCGGATCTAGTAATACCGGAACTTCTGAAGCATCAGGAATTTATTTCTGGGGATCAGCATCTCATTCTTTACGATCTAATACTGCTACAAACGCTCAAACACTTTTATCTGTTTCAAATACATCTGACGATCAAGAATTTAATATTCCATTTTTGAGCACTAGCACATCAACATCGTCGGTGCCGTATGTTGATATTGGATTAACTTATAACCCTTATCTAAAAACAATTAAAACTGCTTTCTTTGATGGTATAGCAACATCTGCTTATTATGCAGATTTAGCTGAACGTTATTCAGCAGATGAAGTATATGAAGTTGGAACAGTGGTAGTCATTGGCGGAACAAAAGACATTACTTTAACTCATTCTCATGCCGATGCATCAGTTGCTGGAGTAATTTCTCAAAGTCCTGCATTTAAGATGAATTCTGCTGCTGGTAATGATGATACACATCCTTATGTAGCTTTAAGAGGCCGTGTTCCTTGCAAAGTTATCGGACCAGTTAAAAAAGGATCATTGCTTGTAACTAGCTCATATCCTGGATATGCTGAAGCAATGAGATCTGGAGATAATCCAAATGCTGTTATAGGAAAGGCACTTCAAAGTTTTGAAGGAGTTAAAGGTCTTATTGAAATAATGGTTTAAACAGCCATTTGGCCTTTAATTGATTCGTGACTTTGATAATTTACTAATTCTATATCAGACATTGTAAAATCAGTTATTGATTTAATGTCAGAATTTAATTTTAAAGTTGATAGCGGTAAAGGACTTCTTTTTAGTTGTTCTTTTACTTGATCAAAATGATTTTGATAAATGTGTGCATCACCTACAGATATAATTAAATCACCTACTTCTAGGTTACAAACTTGAGCTATAAGATGAGTAAACAATGCATATGATGCAATATTAAATGGCATACCTAAAAACATATCTGCCGATCGCTGATACATATGACAACTAAGTTTATTGTTATTAACATAAAATTGAGACATCATATGGCAAGGTGGCAATGCCATTAACTCTAACTCACCGGGATTCCATGCAGTAATAATATGACGTCTGCTATAAGGATCATTTTTAATACCATCAATCAATTCAATTAATTGATCATGATTTTGCAAAACAACTTTGTTAATTCTAATTAATGGTTTACGCCATCTACGCCATTGAACTCCGTATACTCTTCCTAAATCTCCGGGATGACGTTGTAGTTTTTTCTTAACCCAATAATCTGCTGTAGCGTTATCAGTCCAAATAGTTTTTTTATCGCTATATCTTTGTCCGTGCAAAATTTCTCTTAGTCGATATTCATCTCCGCTGCCTTCAATGAACCAAAGTAGTTCACTAACTACAGCTCTCCATGCTAATTTTTTAGTAGTAACGGCTGGAAATCCTTTTGTGAGATCAAATCTCATCTGTAAACCAAAAATGCTTTTTGTGCCTATGCCAGTCCTGTCTTGTCTAATGTTTCCGTTTTCTAAAATATTTTTTAGGCTATCAAGGTAAGCATGTTCTGGGTGATTCATTTTTTATATTCTTTTATAGTGTAAGGTATAGGATCATTAAATTTAGCATGTTCTTTAACAAATGTAAAGTTTTTTTGAATATTATTTAGATCAAAAAATTTATCACAGTCATAACTTACATCTATTTCTGTAATATAAAAAGTTTCAATATTATTTTGATAAATGTTGTATATTTCAGAACCACCAATTATATAAATTTTTTTATATGGATAAAAAATTTTGCAATAATCTAGCAGCCAAGTTGGGTTGTTTGATGATGTATGGCAACCTTCTATTCTATTTCTACTTAGAACAAGATTAATTCTATCTGGCAAGCATTTTGAACCGATGCTTTCCCAAGTTTTTCTACCCATGATAATAATTTGATCTAAAGTTTGTTCTTTAAACCAACGCATATCACCGGGAAGGCGAGGCCAGGGCATCTGACCGTTAAATCCAATGCCCTGGTTTTTTTCTATTGCAACTATACCATAGATCATTAAATTTAAGCTTCTGCTTTTGCAGTTTTCTTTTTAGAAACAGGAGGATCTAATGCATCTGCTTCTTTCCTCAATCTAGCTGCTTCTTTATACAATTGATCAGCACGGGATCTCATTTCTGCAGGTGTTAGACTAATAGATTCTACAACCTTTGGTTGTTCTTCTACTTTAACTTCTGAAGGTTGAACAACAGCAATTTCTTCCTGCACTCCGTCTTTTACTGCAAGGTCTTCTACTCGAACACCTTTTTGTTTAGCAATGAGTTCGTTAAGCTCATTTAACGGAATAGATGTTTGAGTAGCAGGAGTCATTAATACAGCAACTGTAGGAACCTTTTTAAGATGTCCTCTATTATGCAAATAGCCTAACATATTAGAACCATCTGGAAATTTTCTAACAGAAAGAATATCTGCTAGTTCGTTTGCCTGCTGACCAGATTCGCCTTCAATTAATGACATTAATGCATCGTGATGAGAATCGACTAGTCCTTGTGTCCCTACAACTAAACAACTATTTGGATCGTTAGGGAGAGTTCTATAAATTACAACAACTCTGGCAGAGTTGTTTTTCATTTTGCCCACATGTTTCATGTGAATCTCCTTTTATTTGGGTTGTTCTTCTGTCTTCTGTTGTTGTGCAAGAGAATTTAAGAAATTGTTTAATTTGTCAAATGTCGCACCTACTGCAGAGACTTCATTCGCTCCAAATGCACCTCTACGAACAGCAACATCAACAATTGACCGTAGATTGTTAAGATCAGTTACGGTTAATTCAGCAGCCTGGGCTGGTTGATTCTGTGTTGTTTGATTATCTTCCATTTTAATATCCTTTTTCCTTTTTATGAATAAAATTGCATCCTAATGTAAGCATAGTTAATTCTTTAGGATCTTCCAATCCGATTTCGGTAATTTGAATAACTTTTTTGTCCGAATCTAATCCGTAATTAACTTTGATACCATATCGACTATTAAGGTTGTATTCTATCCAATGTTCTACCGCCTTGATATCGACTCTATGCTCTATACAAATTCGACTAAAATGATCCGGCAAAAATGTTAATTTTCTAAAACCTAACACATTTAACGGATTCACTTCTCCTTTGTTTAAAGCCATTATATACCTACTTTATTTATAATAAGCGACCTGACCGAATGGCGGAATTATGGAGTCATTTCCGTGAATAATAAACAAAGTATCACAGTAATCTTCATCACCCCAACCTCCACAGGGGTAGCCATCGGTGAACATAATAAATTTCTTAGGCTGAATACCCTGATCTTTCATAAAATGCCAATTGGCTTCAAAACTGGTTCCACCACCGCCCTTAAGTTGATATTCATTGATATCATCGGAATTGTCCATAGTAAACTTTTGATGATTGTAAACATCAGTATCAAAGCACCAAAGTTCCAAATTAAAATCTACATATTCGTCGATAATTCCTTTAACTTCGGAAATAAAGTCTTTTCCTTGTGCATCACTAATGCTACCGGACATGTCAATAGCGCAGCAAATATCAATAGTTTCATCATTAAGCATACCGGGCAAGATTACTCCGCTATGTTGCATTTTTCTATTTGGGCGATTGAAACTAAAATTGCTCTTCAGAATACTTTGAATGTTCATACGAAGTAGTTGACGCCAATCCATTTTAGGTTCAGTGAAGTCCTTAATCATACGCTGAATAGACGCAGGAACCTTACCTGCACCGGCACTTTGTGCCGCTGCAACCATCGCTTCTTTAATTTCGTCTCTGATTTTTTTCTTTTCTTCAGCAGTCAATCGAGGACGACCCTTGCCAGGTTTATCGCCATCTTGACCATCTTCGCCATCACCTTCTCCGTCGAGGTGCTCATCAAGAAGTTCACCTAATTGACCAATATCAATTTTTTCTGCATTGTCGTAAAGGTCTTGATAAATCTCTTCGTAACTCTTACCACGGTATTTGTCTTGTTGAAAGATCTTAATAAACGTAGGAGCAATACCAATTCTTTCGTCTTTGAGAATTTGATTCACTGCAAAGTCTGCTGCAATATTGCTCAGAGTAGGATCACGACCTTCTCTACGTCCAAGGTGATCAAAAATGTTGTGAAGAACTTCGTGAGCAAAACCAAACTCACATTCTTTTGCACTCATCTTGTTGACAAAACCCAGATTGTAATAAAAATTACGACCGTCGGTTGCCAAAGTAGTGCACCAATCAGATGCATCAATGATATTCATTCTGGTAGCAAGATTACCGAAGAATGGATGACGCAATAGGAGACCAACTCTCGCAGTAATAAGTTTATCTTGGATTTTAGCCTTTTCAGCAGGGCCAAAAGTTTTGCCCAACCAGTCTTGTTCTTTTTGACGTTCTTGTTTCATTACAGAGGTCATAATATACTCCTATTGTCTATATACAATTATATATTCATTTTATTCAAAAAGCAAGTAAAAAAGGCCCTTGCGGGCCCATTTTAACCTTCCATTGCGGAGATAATATACTTGCCATACTTGTCATGGAAGCGATCAAAGTTCTTCAACTTTGAGGCATCAAACGGAAGTTGATAGTTAGTCAGTGCAGTCTTTGCACCCATAACCACAATCTCAGTCGGGAAGTTATCCATCATGAATCCAAAGAAGTTATCTGCCATAGCATCCCAATTCTTAGTCTTCTTACGGTCTGCTTCTTGCAGCTCGTAACACAGACTGATAGTCAGAGAATACATAGCTGAAATTTCTTTGATTTCACACTTTGCAATCTTGCCAGAAAGAATATCTTCGGGCTTAGGCATTTGCTTGGCAACCTTACGGTGAGCCATGAACTTAACAGCAAGACCTTCGCCGACTGCACCAGCAACCAGATCAGTCAGTGTGCCTTCGCTAACATCGTCATCCTCAAGAAGTTCGCTAACAAAACTCCAAGAACGGGGAGTAGCAAAACTCTTGCTGGCGCTCTTGGGATCAAAATCATAAAGATCTTGCTTGGCAAAACCAATGTAACCGACAACTTGCTCGTGAATACGATTCTTAACAGCCCACTCATGGAAATCATCGTAATCAACACGAAGTTCAATGTGTAGGAAACGATTAGCCAGCGGTGCAGGCATACGATAAGTAACGCCCTTGTCACCTTCTCGATTACCTGCGGCAACGATCGCTACACCCTTAGGCAGCACATAGGTGCCAACACGGCGATTGAGAATTAGCTGATACGCAGCCGCTTGAGTAGCAGGAGCAGCAGAATTAAGTTCGTCAAGGAACAGAATTGCAGTAGAATCCGGATCAGTAGGCAGTTCGGAAGGAGGTGCCCAAGACATAGTGTTATTAGCGACATTGTAATAAGGAATACCTTTAATGTCAGTCGGATCCCACAGGCTTAGTCGAACGTCAATGACCTCGCGACCTTGTTCTTGACCAAGTTGTTTAACAACATCACTCTTGCCAATACCCGGAGGGCCCCACATAAAAATGGGACGTTGCTTCTTAATTGCCTTACGGATAGCGTGTTTTGCTTCGTTAGGACTAAGGGCACGATTAGCACTCATCTTATCTGCAGCCATTTATAATACCTCTTTCTGTTAGTGTAGTATTATTGTATGGCCAATTGATGATTTTGTCAAGTTGATTCTGTTGCTTTTTCCTGAGAACGCTGATATGCTTGATAAAATTTCTGTATATTACCCGAAAAAAGAATCAATTGAACAGCAGGATTTTTATCAAAAAAGTAAATTTTTCTTCTTGTAATATAAAATGGGCAGTCAAACATTCGGTCTAACCAAAGTATAAATTTGTTTTCAATAGAAAAATCTGGATCTTCAATTTGAACTTCAAAATATTTTATATCTGCTTTACAGAATAGATCAAAACCATCCAAGGTTAACCTCAAACCCCCACGATCTTTCATTCTGGGATTTTGCCAAATTTTATAAAGCCAACTTTTAAAACTTTTTTCGTTCGGGGAAATTAAATTTAATTGTTTAATTATATAGTTGGTTATTTCAACTTTCCGATTCATCTTCTACTTTTTTACCCGTTGTAAGTTTGTATACGGAAAAGTCTGTTGTTTCAAATGTTTTGTTCAATTTTTCTGCTAAATTAAAAGCATGACCTTTATTTGAAAAACTTACTTTTTTGTATTTTGGTCCAGTATCTTGCGCTACGATACTTTCTGTTTTTAAATTAATCGGCTGATCTTTATAAAATACTGCCCAAATAGCATCAGCTTCAAGGACTTGGTCTACTTTGTAATTTTTTTTGTTAGTAAGTTCTAATAATATTTTTGGCTTTGGGCGACTCATATACAAATCCTTAAAGGTATCCGTATATTTATCTGCGTATTTTAAAATTTTCCACCGTCCATTTTTATTTCAATTTTATCTGGAAAACTACTACCCTCGGGTTTAGACAATAATCTTGCCATGACTGAACTTAGACTGTTTTGTAGATCTGTTACTTCTTTTATTGATAAAGTTAGATTTTTTTGACCGCTTTTTATGGCAACTCTTGATTTTTCAAGAAAGTCTTCTATAGGGAATGTGTTTAACTGTTTCATGATTTGTTTACAGTATTTAACACAGTTTTCATCTCTGGTTCAGTCTTATAAGGCCCGTGAAATGGATAGCGCTCAAGTGTAATTAATTTAGGGCAAAAACTCTTTACCCAACCTTTTCGAAATTTAATTATGTAATAACCTGCACAATATTGACTTTTGCTCTTGCCGCTTTTGGCAAATAGAGGTAACTTTTTCTTTAAATTATATACAGGTTGATAGGGTTTTGAACTACACGGATAATCATAAATTGCATGAACAGCGGGAGACATTTCAAATTTTGGAACCGGATTCACTGTAATTAAGTCAACACCGAATTCTTCTTTAATTGTGTCTATGCTTTTTAGAGGAATCTTTTGACCCTTTCTAAAAAAGTTATATCCTTTTTTAGATTTTGATATTGAACCAATCTTTTCTTCTTCATTGCGTAACAACCACTCTTTGTTTGTTACCAGAGTCTTAGTTATAATCATATTGTATACCTTGCATTCAATGGTTCTGCATAACTTTGTATTTGTTCACTGACTTTTTGTAGACTAAATTCTGAACAAAATTTCAACAAACGAATTCCTACCTGAGGAACATTTTTATTTGCTTTTGTAGATTCTGCAATTGTTTCAACGATAATATTTTTGATATTATCTGGTTGGGCAGTAAGGTCACAAAGCATACGATTTCTTTGAAAGTCATCTAATACTCTATGTTCCTCTCCATCGTGATCAACCCATTTTTGCAGCATGAGATTATTCCAATTATAACCTTTGGATTTTCTATCGGCAAATGCTTCTCTAAGACCTACTTTATTCTTAGTTCCTTTTTCTCGCACACCTGGATAAGCACTAAAGATATTATCCGAAGTGTCGCCACGCATACATTTTTCAAATAGAAGCCATTCTGGATCAGGTGCTTCTTTTACTTTTTTTGTTTTCTTATCGACTATAGGTTTATGTTTTTCGTCAAAATAACCTTCATGTGTAATAGTCATATTCATTACACCATTATATTGTTTAACATTAGGTGCAATTAATTGAGCAAAGTCTCCGTCAGTAGAAATAATAACGTGATTGTCAGATGGATGTTGTTGAACCCAACCAGCAATGAGATCATCTGCTTCAAGTTGGGAGTTGTGTAAAACAGTGCAGTTTGTTTTGTTAGTTACAAAATCTTTAAATTGATCAAATGTTTCCCAAAACACACGGTCTTCTTCGGCTTCTCTAGGGCTTAGTGCTGCTCTTGCTTCGCTTCTTTGGCGTTTGTAAGGTTCGTAATAATCCTTACGCCATGAACGACCTTCAAGACAAAAAATTACATGGTCACCGTTAAAGTCTCTCCATGCCTTTCGAATACTGCTCAACGTGGTATGTAGACTCATACCCACCTTATCTTCTAAGCTTCCTCTAACAACATGTCTTGCTCTAAAGAAAAGGTTAGCAGTATCAATTAGGAGGTAAGTTTTACTCATCATTCAGTGCTTTGTTTACAAGACCACTTTTACGTTGTTCCATGTTAACACCTGCGTCTCTACCGACATTTTTACAAAGTTCACTAAACCAGGCATCAACAATTTCTTCGTCCGTATTACCTTTATAACCGGACTTGCGTAATTCTAACACAAAATACTCGTTCCAGTCAAGTTCAAAGAAACCATTTTTAATGTTCTCTTTATTAACATGAGTTTCGAGAACTGTTACCCAAGGTTCCTTACGTTCTGTAGCAAGTTCTTTTGGACTAAGTTTAGCGAGACGTTTTTGTTCTTTAGCAGCCTCGGCAATTTTAATTGCTGTCTTAGCTTCTAATTCAGCAGCCTCCATTGCTTTTTTAGCCTCAATTTCAGCAGTAATCTTTAGCTCTACTGCTTTTTGAGTTTCTTCTTCAATCTTATCAATACCAAAAACTTTTTTGATAAATTTATTCATTAGGTCCCCCAAGCATTTTTAAACAACGGGACTTGCAGTCTGTCACTGTATCGCAGTCCGTTTTGCATAGCAAGATCTGCTACTCGTCTATTATTTAGAGAATATACGGATTCAACACCGCCTACTGGCATAAGATATACAGGTCCTTTAAATCCTGCTCGTCTATATACAATAACAGTATCTAATGCTTCGGCAGCGTCGTCTTCGGTAGAAATAACAAACTTTAGATATGTCCATCCTACCTTTTCGTATTCGCATACAATTTCGGGCTTAATAGCATCAAGACGACTTTCTCCACTACAACTTAGTTTAGCACTAACACTGAACGTCAGTGCTCCCCACCCTCTGGTTTCAATACCCCAATGATATAGATAATCTTTAAACTCTTTTGAAAGAGCTTGGGTGCCATTTGTTTCAAACGTAATCTCTTTAAGGGATTGCATTTTAGGATGATCTAATAGTTCGGGGTAAGCACGTTGCCATCCGAGTAACGGTTCTCCGCCAGTAATTACGAGATGTTCGTCTCTCCATTCTTTGTATGGTAGGAGGTCGACAATGCTCTCCGCAAGGCCATCCGTCTCAACCACAGGTGAAAGGTCTTTGAAGCGAGGATCCCAACTAGCATAAGAATCACAACCGGTATTAACAAGTGGTAGATCTCTATACTGTTTAAACTCTGCGACACGATCTGCAATAATGTTTCGTTCATTTGATTTTTCTCCTTTAGGCATACCAAAGCCGTCACAGGTAAAATTACAACCGAATGTGCGTAAAAACACACTAGGAACACCCATATAACGGCCTTCGCCTTGAACTGAATAAAATAGTTCGCTTACTTTGATTTTGCTCATTTTTAATCCTGTAGATAAGTATAGTATATAATAAATTATTTAGATAAGTCAACATATGTCTAATTTAAAAACAAGAATTTCATGGAGTCTAAACAACCATTGTAAAGCAGAATGTTCATATTGCCCTATCCATTTACGTGGTGGTGAAGAACCGAGACATATTACTGATTACTTAACCGTAACTGAAAAAATTATTAATCATTATAAAAACTTAGGAAGAACAATTGATTGGACATTTAATGGTGGCGAACCATTGGATATGTTTGATTTTCCACAATTAATAAAATTATGTAAAGATAATAGTGGAACAATTGATCTTACTACCAACGGTGGTAAACTTTGGTTAGATTGGTGGGCAATTGAGCCGCATGTTGATACATTAAGATTGTCGTATCACTATTGGCAAAATCCTAAACTAATACATTTTATCTTAGATGCATTTACAGTAAAAAATAAAACTGTAGATGTTATGGTTCCTATTAGGCCTGATTACTTCGATGAAGATTTAAGTCGAGCTTTAGAGATAGAAAAAAAATATAAATTTGTAGTTTCAAAAACAGCATTGTATAACCATGCCAGTCAAAATGGAGGATTGTTTCCTTATACTGATCAACAGCTAAGAATTATAAGAGGTGAAGAACTAATTGAAGAAAAAAATCATTTTGAAGAAACAACATTTAAAGAAAGAGTAGAAGAAAAAATTGCAGTCAGTCCGAGTTTTA
>Ga0209229_10000825_pt1 | contig 12873 bp, 6 predicted proteins | sample SanBayMetagenome_FD_187466 | JGI IMG/M metagenome (GOLD analysis project Ga0209229, IMG submission 187466) | Freshwater and sediment microbial communities from dead zone in Sandusky Bay, Ohio, USA (SPAdes) (version 2) | ecosystem: Environmental > Aquatic > Freshwater > Lentic > Sediment | place... | reverse complement strand
GTTTGGCAGCGTAGTTTTAGCGGATCGGACAGTGATTACACATACTACTATTGGGCATCACGTTACATAGATGTACTTGGCGAAAATTATGTTATAGCCGGGTATACATATACTCCATCATCAACTAGTAATGCTGAAGCAATTACGGTGCAATTAAAAACTGATGGTTCAGGCACCGGTGTGTACGGTAGTTTTACATATGGAATTCCTACTTTTACTGAATCTACCCCCGCTATTACTGTACAGGCCTCAACATTGACCGCATCAGTTGCAGGTCTTACTATTAGTGCAGGTAGTTTAGCCACAGCCGATCTAACTAAAACCTCGGCATACGCATATATGTTTGGCGGTGCCCAGACCTGGTCTTTTAATGCGGATGGATCGCTCAGTCTACCAGGGTATAGTATTCCAGGCGGTGATGGGGTAGCAGGTGCCCTGCTACAAACAGACGGTGCCGGAACTGGAAATTGGACACCTTATGGATTTCCCTTAGTGGACGGTTCTGCTGGTGAAACTCTAATCACAGACGGCGCAGGTAATGTGTCATGGCAGCCCATAAGTGTAAATCCAGGAGGTTCTGATACACAGGTTCAATACAATGATGGCGGCATACTTGGCGGTAATAGTGCCCTTACTTTTGATAAAGTAACTGGTACTCTACAATCAACTAATACAACAGTTACGGATACACTAGATGTGCCGTATATAACAAATGCTAGCGACATTACAGTGGAGTTGGGATCAGATTTGTTAACACCAGTTAATCCATGGTTTAGATTATCACAGTTTGCTTATGGTAATTATGCTGAGACTAAAAGGGTAAAATTTGATAGTTCCGGTGCAATTTATCTAGCATCACATCTAGATGGAACTAGTAATTATGATGTTATAGTAAAATATGATTCTAATGGTAATGTATTGTGGCAAGTATCACCTATTAATGTAGGATACATCATTGATATGACAATTATGGGTGGTGCAGTTTATATTAGTTCAGAATTTTCACTTACCTCTATTTCAGCAAGTACTGGAGCGTATTTATGGCGTATAGACTATGAAGTTGGTTCTTCATATTTTGAAAATTATTTAGCAAATGATGGCACTTTTATATACCATATAATTGGTAATATTATATACCCAACATATTCGTCTGTGATATTTAAAATATCTTCAGTTGGAGCAATAGTTTGGCAACGTGAATTACCGACACCTGTTACAATCTCGTCAATAACAGTTGATGCTGCGGGCAGTTTAATACTGGCCGGTAATTATGATTACACTGACACCCTTTTAATAAAGATGGATTCGTCTGGTAATATTGTTTGGAAATACAGGTATACACCTACAGCACTTCAGCCGGATAACGTTTCATTTACTGTTACTGACTCAACGCTTAATATATATAATTGGATTACGACATTCGGTGTAGCACCTACCTACGGCGCTATAGGAATATTAGTTAAGTATAATAGTTCTGGAGATTTACAATGGGCATACTCTTTTTCACCAGTATCTCCAACAACTGAACTAGAGGTTGCTTATCCAAAGGGGTTGGCAATTGACAATAATGACCTGATTTATGTTTATGGCAACGCATTTGGAAATGCAGAATATGATGATTCAATGCTTTTGTACTGTATAAATTCTTCTGGTACACTACAATGGCAAAAACATATTTTCAGTTTGACAGGAAATATATTTTCTTACTACAACGACAGTTGGGCCAGCCTTGTAGATGTATGGCCTCGTCCAGGTGGTGCACCACAGGAAATTGCAATAGCAGCCAATTCATATGGAGCAACATTAGGTAATACCGTGATGGATATATATACTACTAGTTTTGTTGCCAGATTACCGGCGGTAAACGTAGCACAAACAATTGAAAGTTCGGGGTTTATATACAGAACTCCGTCGGGTACCCAATTAATTTCACATTCCTTAACACAAGTACCACTAACTGAAACTGTAAGTGTATCAACATATACCTCTACGCTTTATAGTGGTACATCTGCTCTAGTGACATTGGAATCTTGGTTAGGAAGATTCGGTTATTATAGTTGGGTGTTTTATCAGAATGGAAAGACACAAATTTCTTCCACCTTTTTATTACCACAGGTACAAGGAGAAGAGAATTCGGTTTTGACTGCGGATAGTTGGACAAGTGGTTTTACTGAATGGCAATTACCGGCAGTTGTTGATAGAAGTATAGATTACTCATGGTCAGGTAAACAAACATTTACAAGTGGAGCGGTAACTAATAATTTAATTAGACCATGGCAGACTTTGGCTGTTGCTTTAAGTGGAACAGTGAATGCAACATTTATTGTGAGCGATACTGGTGTGCAGTATTATACTGTCCCTGCCGCTGGAAATTGGTCTGTTGTCTTTGGTTATAGTGCCGCCACAAATGAAACTGTTACCTATGAGATTTACGTAACACAAGGTGCAACTGCATACTACAACAAAGATGTTTGGATACAAGACACCGTGGTTTCAAACATTTCCTGGTTTACCGAAAGACCACTAAGTGGCAATCCTAATAGTGTGGATAGATATGTTTATAATATAACAAACACAGGTACCGGGTGGAGGGTGGAGGCTGGAAGATATAAGTATGTACCAAATACTCTGCCATATCCATACTGGGTTTCCTTGATAAGTAATGGTGTCCAAAATATTGTCAGCGACTTAGTATTAGATCCATCTAACAATGTTTATGTATTGTCGCAAACTTATTCGTCCGCTAAATATATCACTAAATTGAATTCCTCGGGGGCACTAGAATGGTCAACAAGAATTCAGGGAGGTGTTGGATTTAGCGCCGAGGGATATCAAAAAATAGCAATAGACTCATCTGGAAATACCTACGCAGTTAGTTGGACAAATAGTTCTGTCTCTGCATTTATTATAAAAATTAATTCATCTGGAGCAGTTCAGTGGCAAAAACAAATTACAGGTTTTGCAACTAATCCTATAATTATTGGTACAAACCTGTATATAGGGTTGCGAATTGTTTCTACTTCGTATATTGTAAGATATGATACTACAACTGGTAATATTGACTGGCAGAGACAAATATCAAGCAATATTTCAGTACATTCTTTAGGCGTGGATAGTAGTAATAATATATACATCGCTGGAACAACCACAATTATTAAAATTGATACCAGTGGGTCAATACTTTGGCAAAAAAGTTATACAAATCAACCAATGTATTATATGGTGGTAACTCCAACAGGTAATGTGGCAACGTTTGGTGCCGGCCCCAGTATCAATAGGGTAGTTCAACTAATAAATGGTTCCACTGGTGTGCCTATTTGGGCTAGTCAAATTTCTGGAAATTTTACAGCAACAACGGCAACAAATATTGCAGCAGACTCATCTGACAATATAGTTATATCAAGTTATCAATATCCAGATGCTAGAATTTTAAAATTAAATAGTAGTGGTACCGTATTATGGAATAATAAATTCAATCAATTTACATCTATGTTTGGACTAAAAATAGGTAGCACTGGCACAATTTATACTGGTGGTTATAGCGGTAATATGTATCTTTTTAAGATGCCCGCAGATGGATCTGGTCTAAATGTCTATAGATGGAATGTAAATTTTTATAACTTTATAGTTTCTAGAGACACCGCTAGTTCTGCTATTATTTCCGCTCCCCAGACAAATACAGCCTTAACTCTATCTGTAAGTGCATTAACTGATACAGCAACTACATTTACTGTAGATTCAATTACAACAACATCTTCTTTAATGGAAGTTATACCAACTAGTTAAATTTACCGGAGCATTCTTGGTGGCAACAACCCTTTTCCCCCTACAATATCTACGTCAAGGTGCTTTACCTATTGATGTGGATAGTGTGTTTCAAACCACGGTAGAAAGAGTAGCATATCTTGCTAATGGTAGAAGGTATCCTGGCCAAGTTGTTGCAGACAATGAAGATAACAAAGTTTATGTTTTAAACTCGACTAGTGACGCATGGATAGAACTAGGATCGGGTGGAGCAATACCGGCCGGTAATACAGGAGATGTGCAATGGAATAACTCGGGGAGTATGGGTGCAGATTCTGGATTTACTTTTGATGAATCCACGGCAGCGGTGGGTTTGTCAAATTTGACAAATTCAACATCAACAGGTGTACAGGTTCAAGTTGATTTTGGTGGAAATCCTATTTGGAATTTTACCAGCAATGGTAGACTAAATTTTCCAAACTGGAATTTACCAGCAGATGGTAAATTAATACCGGATGATGGAGTTTTAGGATCAATAATCGCGGCTGATGGGGTTGACGGTGCCGGCACTTCTTTTTGGACACCATATTATCTGCCATTGACCGACGGTTCAACGGGCAATATTTTAATAACAGACGGTTCTGGAGCCGTGACATGGCAAATTGTTGACTCTGCTGCCGGCATTAATGGCTCAGTACAGTTTAATGACGGTGGTAGTTTTGGCGGTCAGGCCGGATTTCAATTTTCTAATGCCACATCTACCCTAACAACAGAAAATTTAAATGTAACCACAGAACTTACCGTTGGTTATGCCACTAATAGTTCAAGTCCTGGTAATATCACAGTTGAATATAACCAGCAACCTGGACGATGCTGGGTTAATCAAATAGGAGCAAGTTTTGCTTACCCTAAGGCCATTAAATTTGATAATAGCGGAGAAAATGTATATGCGGTAATGTGGTTATTTACAACTTATGGGGACACACTTATTAAGTTTAGTACAGGGCAGTTTGACACATATAATGCTGGCAATATAGTATGGAAAGTAGATTTAAATCTGTCTGTATATGATCTTTGCGTTAATAGTTTTAACGAAATATTTGTCATAGGAACAAAATCGTCTACTGATATTATATACATATTAAAAATTAGTATTTTTGGAACAATTGAATGGCAACATGAGATACCATCAACCTTAGGTGCCTATAGTACATTGGCTTTACATAATTCTGGCACAGATATTGTTATAGCATATTCTGACAATCCAGTTGTTGGTGTAACAAAAACATTGTATGTAAGAAAAATTGACAGATTTTCTAATACACTCTGGCAAATTTCAAGTGATATATCTTCTTTTTTGCCAGACATGGAGTGCAGTAACATAATTACAGAAATATCTGGTAATATAATATTATCTTTAATTTCAAGTGGCACAGGTTCAACTACATATCCAGACATAGGGTTGATGAAATTCAATTCTGCCGGTACGTTATTATGGGCTAAAAAATATAGTGCGCCATCAAATAGAATAGGAGGCCATACTGTATTAATTGATGTTGACTCCGTTGGTAATATATATTGGGGTGCCACCGAATATTTTTCAACCCCAGTACCATACAATGGGCTCTACCAAACTACTGATTCAACAATTGTTTATGGCAAATGTGATTCGTCTGGTAATTTATTATGGCAAAGACAAATTAAAAATTTATACCCAGTCAGCAATACGAATCTCACACAGCGTCCTCCACCATTTTTTATATATGGTTTATTTGTAAAAACTATTTCAGGTAACCCATATTTAAATCTATTAGGTTCAGGTCTAGACTATTATGGTAAACCTGCAATAGTTATAATTGGTTTCTTTGTAGGCACAACGCCTAATGATTATCTATCTCCCGGCACCATTTCCGGTTCAACTGGTGTAATTTATCCAGGCACAAACACCGATCAGGAAGAAGGTAATTTAATTGCCTTCCATCAAAATTCTGGTTTAACCGCAGTTGTTGGAAAATCAATCCTTACGGGAACTGAAACAGGCAATAACATTTACGAAGCAGGGTTTGTTGCAGTGTACGATGGCGGGTTTTCAATATCAGGGTACAATTATGGTTCTACTGGCACAACATTGTTCGCCGAAAGTTTTACTTTAAATACCACAACAGTTACACCAGTCTTTACAAATACATCTATTACTAGTAGTGTAACCACTGGTATCCTATATTCAGTAACACTAGTAAACAATTTGTATCGCCAGAATCACCCTGTGTGGCAATTTGGTAAAAATGGCAAAACTAATATTGCTATGGAATATATTTTACCTGCCACATCAGCAAAACCAGGCCAAGTCTTAACTATGGGCGACAAAGGTGTGACTTATTGGGGAACCCCGGCAGTTGAATCAAGGAGTACAGAATATTTCTGGACAGGGACACAACATTTTATCGGAAAAGGACTAAAGACTAGCCTCCTCCTACAAGGTGCACATAGTTTTGCTCTTTCCGCAAGCGGCACCGAAAACGTTTATATAGATGTAAATGTAGATACTGCTGTGTACTACACCTTGCCAGCATCTGGTAATTGGTCAACATCATTATATTTACTTGGCGGGCCGTATACAGGGATTTTTATTAATCCAAATCAAACTGTAACATATTGGGCTTTGGTCACACAAGGATCAACCGCATACTACAATAAAGATATTTGGATTAATGGTGAAATTGTTACAAATGTGGAATGGTTGACGGAACGACCACTAGCAGGTAATCCAAACAGTATTGATATATATGAGTACAATGTTACACGGCTTACCTATAGTCCAGCAACCTATAAAGTTACAGCGGCAAGATATAAATATGTACCGCAACCACCGGATACCTACTGGTTAACACAAGGTCCAGATCCTGTAGATATTACTTTTAGTTATCTGGCGAACAGTCCACAATACGATTCTAGCGGTAATGTATTAGTTGTGGGTTCTAAAAGTAACTTTTTATTTGTAGCAAAATTTAATCCTAACGGTGAATTCCAGTGGGGTTGGACTCTATCCAGCAGCCTGGGCAGCGCCTTGTCGAGCTTGCCTGGCACAGCAATTGATTCTTCAAATAACTTCATTGTTTTAGCATACAATCCTGCTATTGATAAAACTCTACTGCTTAAAATTGATAGTAGTGGGGCAATAGTTTGGCAAAGACATTTAGATAATAGATACACAAGTGTAGCATGTGATAGCACAGGTAACATTTATAGTTGCAGTAACGAGGACAACGTATTAATAAAATATGACTCGGCCGGAAATATGGTCTTGGAGGTAGCATTTGATACTATTTTATATCTTAAAAGTGTGGCAGTAGATAGTTCTGGCAACATATATCTTGCTGGTAATAGCTATTTCTTAAAATTAAATTCCTCAGGCGCAATACAGTGGCAAAAAAATTCAGTACAAAATGGTGATTTTATGAGAATTACACTGTCTAGTGCTGGACTTGCATATATAACTAATACAGAGGGGCACATATTTACCGTAGATACATCAACGGGAAATCTAACAGCATTGCGTAAATTTACAGGACTTTATGCAACTTTTGATAGATTATTAAGCATTGATGTTGATAGTAGTGGAAATATTTACTATGCATTATCGGGGGGACTTAACACCACTAATACATTTTATGGAAAAATAGACAACGCTGGCACAGTTTTATGGGAAAATAGTCTTACTGCAAATACTTCTGGGGTATTTTCTGGTAAAGCAGAATTTTACGGCATTAAATTTTCTTCCAACTCAATTTATACAGCAGGCCAGTTTTACGGTGCTCCAAATTCAAACGCCCAGAACTTTTTTGCTGCAAAATTACCAGCCGATGGCTCAGGAATAAATTATTATAGGCGTATGACCAGCTATTGGTCATTTAATATAGCCTCTAAGACACCCACTGGGTATACAGCTCAACCACAATACTGGTTTAATGGCGCTATTATTGCAACTGTTGTTACATATATCACTGATACAATACCAACACTTACACCCACCGCCATGGATGGCTCCAATTTCTATACTATGGAAATTTTACCAACATATTAAATTAAAACACAGTTATTAAATACATCAATATGTTAAATCCATTCCAGTGTGACTATATGCACCGCCTACAAGAATGGAGGCACCTGCGCACAGCAGCCAAACCCCTACCACTAGAAGAAGTAGCAGTGGAAGTGGATAGGTGGTGGCAACGTGCACCAATCCAAAACCATCATCTACACCCAGCCGATATAGATAACTGGCCTGATCCATGGACATTACTTTCCGATAATCAGTGGTGTACATTGACAAGAGCAGTAGGAGTATGCTACACTCTGCTTATGGCGGATATAAATGACATAGAATTGGTAATTGCCACAGACCAAACATGCATAGACCATAATTTAGTCATAGTGGGTGAGCCAAAATATGTGCTTAATTATCACCCAGACAGTGTGCTAAGTACGTGTCTAGCAGAATTTAATATAAAGCAACATCTTCCAGTAGATAAATTAAAAATAAAGATAAAATAAAACCTATGACCATACATGTAATTAAACGGGATGGCAGCCGTGTGCCACTAGACATTTCTAAAATCCAACGCCAGGTAAAATACGGTTGTGGCGGCATCGACGGAGTTAGTCCATCAATGATTGAACTGAAAGCACAAATTCAATTCCACGATGGCATTTCAACTGAAACAATTGATGAATTGCTACTTCAAGCCATGGTTGGATTGGTTGATGAACAGGAAAATCCTGATATTAACAACGTTAACTACCAGTACGTTGCAGGCCGCCAGCGTGTTTCCATGCTGCGTAAGGAAGTATACGGCACTTATTACCCACCAAAACTACACGATATCGTAAAACAAAATGTAGAAGCCGGCATGTATACGGCTGACCTATTAGAATGGTATACAGAAGATGAGTGGGGTATTATTGACCTTTTTATTGACCATGCCAAAGATGAAAGGTATGCATATGCCCAGATTGCTCAACTTTGTGAAAAATATCTTGTACAAAATCGTAGCACAGGCAGGATATACGAAACTCCACAGGTACGGTATGCTGTCGCTGCGGCAACTGCATTCCACTCAGAACCAAAAGATAAAAGATTAAAATATGTTAAAGAATACTACGAATGCGCTTCGGATGGCCATTTCACTCTTGCTACTCCTGTCCTCGCTGGCCTCGGTACTACTACTAAACAATTTAGCAGTTGCGTCCTTATTAGCAGTGACGATACATTGGATAGTATATTTGCTGCTGGCGAAATGATGGCAAAATATGCCAGTAAACGGGCTGGCATTGGCCTTGAAATTGGCCGTATCCGCCCACTAGGCGCACCTATACGCAACGGAGAAATTAAACACACCGGACTTATACCATTCCTTAAGAAGTGGTATGGAGACCTACGTAGTTGTAGCCAGGGCGGAATCCGTAACGCCAGTTGCACCGTATATCTGCCAATTTGGCACTACCAATTTGAAGATTTTATTGTATTAAAAAATAATCAGGGCACTGAAGAAACACGTATCCGTCAATTAGACTACGGTGTAGTAGTTAGTAAATTATTCTGGCGCCGCTACAAGAATGGTGAAAACATTACCATGTTTGATCCACATGAAGTACCAGACCTGTACGAAGCATACTACCGTAACACAGAACTATTTGAGGAACTATACAAGAAGTACGAAGCCGATAAAACCAAGAAACGTAAAATATTGCCAGCAGAGGAAGTATTTAAGGGCGGTATTCTAAAAGAACGTACAGATACAGGCCGTATCTACATCGTTAACATAGATAACGTAATCAATCAAGGTCCATTTGATACAGAGGTAGATCCAATCTACATGTCTAATCTATGTGCCGAAATCCTTCTACCCACTAAGCCATTCCAACGACTAGAAGATGAGTCGGGCAGGATTGCCCTGTGCACCTTGGGCAGCATTAATTGGGGTGCATTCCGTAATCCTTCTGATATGCGACGGGCTTGCCGCATACTAGTACGTAGTCTAAGTAATCTACTAGGATACCAGGACTTTCTTAGTGTTCAGAGCCGTAGTGCAAATAGTGACTTTGAACCACTTGGCGTAGGTATAACTAATCTAGCATATTGGCATGCCAGGCGTAACTTAAAGTATGGTTCACCAGAAGCCCTTGCTGAAGTTAAAACCTATATGGAACACCAGGCATACTACCTAACTGAGGCCAGTATTGAGTTGGCCGAAGAACGTGGACCATGCGGCCGTAGCGAACATACCTGGTATGGGCGTGGAGTATTTCCATGGGAACGCCGCGCAGCCGGGGTAAATGATCTAGCAGATTTTACACCACAAATGGACTGGGAGGGGCTACGTAGCCGTGTTAGGGTTTCTGGCATACGTAATGCTACCCTAATGGCAATTGCACCAGTAGAATCCAGTTCGGTTGTATTAAATTCTACTAACGGTATTGAGTTACCTATGGAGTTAATATCTGTTAAGGAAAGCAAGGCAGGTAGTTTTGTACAGGTAGTGCCAGACTACAAGCGTCTTAAGAACCGCTACCAATTAATGTGGGAACAAACTGACTGCGTAAACTACCTTAAAACAGCAGCAGTGCTAGCCGCGTATGTTGACCAGAGTATTTCCACAAATACTTTCTATAATCCTGCACACTATGAGGGCGGTAAAGTACCAGCAACAACCGTTGCCAAGAACTTAATGTTGGGCATACATTGGGGTCTTAAGTCGTATTATTACAGCCTAATTAATAAGGTTGGTGCAAAGGCAGCCCTAAAAGAAGAAAATAATGTAATACCATTCACAGCACCGGTTGAACCAGTGTTTGATGAAGAGGCTTGCGAAGCCTGCAAACTTTAGGATAAAAAATGTTAGAGACAATATCAGACCTCTTTGGTGAGGCATACCGGAGGAATTGGATTACTGCCCGTGATGGTAATGCCAGCATACGTTGGCATGACCGAGACCACTTCTACGTTACACCTAGTGGTATACGTAAACAAACCCTGCAACCAGAAATGTTTAAGAAGTTGTCACTGGGTGGTGAAACACTACCGTATACGGACATTAGTGCTAATTTAAAACCTAGTGGCGAACTACCTATGCACTTGGCACTACAGACGGTAATAGATACAGAGGTTAGAGTAGTGTTACACCTACATCCAACCTATACAGTTGCCGCAATGTATGCAGGTATACAATTACAGGATCTACTTAATGAGTTCCCAGAACTAAGCCGCTACACTTCTGTAGCGCCCAACGTACCACTAATTCCACCAATTACTAAAGAATTGGCAGAAGCATGTGTGAAAAATATTGGCTATCACCCAGTGACAGGAAAGATAAAATACAATATTGTTGGTATGGACAGGCATGGTGTAGTTGCTGTTGACACTAGTCCGTGGCGGGCATTTGAACACATTGAGAGAACTGAACATTGTTGTCGCATTATGTTGGCTGGAATGAAATAAAGTATTTTAGAAAAACACCAAGAACGTTTAATAAAAATTAAAGGAAAAACAATGAGTGCAGAACAATATAATTTAGCCAAGCAAACAAATTACACACGTAGGTCAATGTTCTTGGATCCAGAGGGTCCAGTAACCGTACAACGTTTTGAGGAAGTTAAGTACCCAAAACTTAGCCGGTTTGAGGAAACGGCAAGGGGATTTTTTTGGGTACCAGAAGAAGTTACCCTAACAAAAGATAAGATTGACCACAAAGATGCTACAGAGGCAATCAAGCATATTTTTACAAGCAATCTACTAAGACAAACTGCCCTAGACAGTATACAGGGCCGTGCACCGGTGCAGGTATTTACGCCTGTTATCAGTATACCAGAACTGGAAGCCCTGGTATCTAATTGGAGTTTCTTTGAAACTGCCATACATAGTAAGAGTTATAGCCATATAATCCGTAATATCTATGGTGTGCCAAAAGAAGAGTTTAACCGTATACATGATACTGCTGAAATTGTAAGCATGGCTGCCAGTGTAGGTAGGCACTATGAAAACTTACACCGCTTGAATTGTAACAAGGAGTTAGGTCTAGTTGTTGATGAACGGGAACACATTAGAGCCGTTTGGATGGCCCTACATGCAAGTTATGCCTTGGAAGCCCTGCGCTTTATGGTAAGTTTTGCCACATCATTGGCTATGGTAGAAAATAAAATCTATATTGGTAATGGTAATATTATTAGCCTAATTCTCCAGGATGAGTTGTTACATACTGAATGGACTGCCTGGATTATTAATCAAGTAGTCAAGGATGATCCACGATTTGCGGCCGCAGCGGCAGAATGTGAAGCAGAGGTATATGCCCTCTATGAAGAAGTTATTGCTGAGGAGAAGGCCTGGGCTGACTACCTGTTTAAGAAGGGCCCAGTAATTGGGTTAAACGCAGAGATACTAAAGGACTTTGTTGATTGGACAGCATATAACCGGCTAAAGGATATTGGTATCAAGTACAGGGCACCACACCCTAAGTCTACACCAATACCATGGTTTAATAAGCACCTTAATATCAACAAAAAGCAGGCAGCACTACAGGAAACGGAATCTACCAATTATGTTATTGGTGTAATGTCCGATACGGTTGATAAATTATTATTGCCTGACTTATAATCGGGTTAAGTACTATAGGAGTTAATAATGCAAGTAGTAGTATGGAGTAAGAATAATTGCCCCTATTGTGATATGGCAAAAAAGTTATTGAAACAAAAGGGTGTAGATTACGAGGAACGTAATATTAATGCTGGTAATTGGACTAAGGAAGACCTCCTTGGTGCAAATCCACTGGCAAGAACAATGCCACAGATATTTTTTGGAGACGAATGTATTGGTGGTTACAATGAATTAGTAGCGAGGATTGGATGAAAAATATAGAAATTGGTGAAGTTTATACAGTTAAGTTAATTAGCGGTGAAGAGTTAATTGCTAAAGTTGTTGGACAGGGTGCAGGTTATATTGAGGTATCACACCCCCTAACTATTGCGCCTAACCCACAGGGTATGGGTTTGGTGCCGGCAATGTTTACGGCGGATCATGACAAAACAGTAGAACTAAATACTAATGCAGTGGTAATGTTGAGTACTAGTGCTGAT
>Ga0209229_10000824_pt1 | contig 12873 bp, 15 predicted proteins | sample SanBayMetagenome_FD_187466 | JGI IMG/M metagenome (GOLD analysis project Ga0209229, IMG submission 187466) | Freshwater and sediment microbial communities from dead zone in Sandusky Bay, Ohio, USA (SPAdes) (version 2) | ecosystem: Environmental > Aquatic > Freshwater > Lentic > Sediment... | reverse complement strand
TAACTTGTTTTTGATTAGATTCAGTTCCCACTTTTTCTCTAGCTTCTCTAGCTGCGGTGTGATCTTGCATAGATTTTAAATTTTCTGCTTCTAATTTTTGCATAGCTATTTGTGAGGCTTGCTCCTCAGTAATTTGTTCTTTATTTCCATATTCATCAATTCCATACAAAGCGCCACCGATTACTGCTGCATCTATGTAAGATCCTGGTGTTTTTAAAAGCCCTCTAGTACCTGCCTCTAAAACAGGTGTAACTGATCCAGTAGGTAAATTCATAGTAGGTGCCGTTACTTTAGGTGTACCTAATGCTTTATCTTTTAAATATTTTAACCCTCTTCCACCGTATTTAGCCGCGAATCTTCCTGTTGCCAAAGCTGCAGGTATAACATAGCCGCCAATAGGATACCCTACAGACCCATCATCATATCTAACCCCACCACCATCAGCAAAATTAGGAACTTCGCCACCGTCATCAAACGCAACAATACCACCCGATTCAAAGCTATCTTCTTGGTACATATCATCATCTACGGGTAAACCTGCGAGACCTTGATCTTCCATTTGCATTTGTGGTTGACCAGCTAGCATCGCTAAGCCGCCTTGATCGGGCATTGCTTGTTGTCCTAAATCTTCTGCTACGCTTGTTTCTGGTGCTTGTTGTGCTTGATATTTTTCACGCATGTCTTTACGACGTTGTAGTTCTGATAATGCTAAATAACTAGGAACGTTACCTGTAGGATTTTGAACATAACCAATCAGTGCATCATCTGGCACACCTTTTAATTCATTTTGTAATTTAATAATGTTCATAATTATCCTTTACCTAATACGTTAGCTAAACCAAGTCCTGCTAAACCTAAACCACCAATTTGAGATACAGTAGAAGGTGCAGGTGTATATTGTACTTGAGTCGAACCCAAAGCTGCTGCATTACCACGAAGAATATTACTGAGATATTCAAGTTGAGCTTTTTGATAGTTGTTTTGTTCTTGAAAGGTTTGATATTTAAGATCATTAATTTGTTGTTGAAGCGCTTGTTTTTCGTTCTCAGTTGAAGCTTGAGCTTTAAGTCTTTCAAGGTTAGCAGTTTGTGTAGCTGCACCAACCGCGGCTTGTTTACCTGACGCATCAATACCTGTCGTAAGACCTGCAAGTCCAATATCTTTACCGAGACCTGCTTGATATTGTTGAGCTTGTTGACCAAGTTGTGCTGCTTGCATACGACGTGCTTGATCACGTTCAAATTGTTGTTGAGCACTCATAAATGCTTCTTGCTGGCCACGAGCTCTAATATCACCAATATTTAAGTTAGCGCCTCTTTCTTGTTCGGCTTGTAATAAAGCTTGACGCGCACCACCAAATGTACCACGACCAATAGAACCTAATGCGCCCGCTGACTTAGCTAAGTCTCTTTGTTTTTCAGCTTCACGAACTGCAATGTCTGTAACATTAGATTGATAAGGAGACATATAATATGAAGCTGCGGGAGCATCAAATGTACCGCCTGAAATAGCCATAGGGCTATAACCAAAAGCTTGACTTAGTCCTGCGGCACCTGCACCAAACCCCATTGTTTGACCAGTACCTAGTCCTGAAGATGCTGCACCAAAACCACCTGGCAATGTTAAGCCACTTACTTCTCTTTGAATTGATTCTTGTCCTGGAGTGAACCCCGCGATTCTTTCGCCTGTATAAGTAGGCATCGGTTTAACACCTGTAACATTACCAGAAGCATCGGTTTGATAAACTTGTTTACCCGTTTGCTTCATCAACTCTTGGTAGTAGGGTTGTGCGTATTCCGGTAAGTTAGTAGAATAAGAAGTAGAAGTTTGGGGAGCACTACTGCCACCGTCGCCGTCGCCGCCGCCCCAAAGGGTAAAGAATTGCACTAGCTTATGAGGCAATAAGAATATAAATCCGTCTAGTAATTTCATAAATCTTTCTCCACTACGTTTGTGACTTTTTCAAGTCCTAATTTAATTTTAAATAATCTTGCTTGTGAATCTTGAGCATAGGCTCTTATTTTTGTAATACCAATCCCTTTACACCACTCTTCATACTGCTTAACTGTGTTCTCATCAAATAATCCTTTGCCTCCCATGTGTGTTGTGAACGCAATTTTGTGGTTAGGTTGATTACTAATGCTTACTGTAAAGGCCCCTATAATTTTATTATCTTCTGTGACTACAAATAGTATTTGAAACTCTTTTATTAATAAAACTTTAAGTTGTTCTATGTCGTAATCATTGTGTTCATAACTAATAAAGGCTGCATTTAACATTGGCCATACTATTTCCCATATACTTAAGATATGACCAGGTGCTACGATTTGTACTTGTTTCATGCTGGAAGATATTTCTCTGCCTTAATTTCTTTACCTTGCTTTTTATTTCCTGTTCGAGCATGTCTTACTTTATCTAACATGGCATATAATCTTTTTGATCCTGCTTTAGAAGAGCCATTACCAATATGACTTACTACATCTGCGGGAATAACAAATTCACCATCGGCTAAACGTGCGGGTTGTTTACCTTCTATTGTAGCAGGTATTGAATCCGACATGCCATCACCAGCGCCGTCTAAGTAACCACCTTGAGCGTATGTTTTATTTAAGTTTAAACGAGATAGTAATGTTTCATATTTTTCATCTTTATCACTTAAGGACTTACTTGTTGGCGGAAGGTATGGATTATTAGAGCTGCTCGCACCCATTAAGTACTGAAATCGTAGCGGAAGGTTCATACCCCTACTACCTGACATCGCTGCAGCTAACTGTGATTCATATGCTGAACGTGCTGCTTCAATTTGATCATTATCTGCAAACAAACCTAGTTTTGGAGGTTCAATCATTAAAGATCTAGTCCCCAAGGAACCCCCTAAACCTGTATTACCAAATGCACTTGGACCGCTCATTTCCATGGCACCCATGCGCCCCAACCCCCCAAATGCAGAACCATATCTTGATGAACTTGCTTCAGGGTTATAACCATACTTAGCATTAATATCAGATACATCTAAAGGCAACATACTAGAACCTTGCAACGCATCAGCGCTGTTACCTCCTAAGTTCATACCTTTTTCACCTGCAACTACATCACCACCATCAGCGTAACCTTGAGGCGCATTTATACCTGCAAAGTAAGTTGGACCCATAGCTACGGAAGGATTAAAACTTGGTGCCATGGATTGAGACGGATTATAACTTGGTGCCATAGGTTGACTAGGTGCTAATGAGCCTAAACCTTGTGGGCTTGGTTGACCTTGTTGCATTGGGCCAGTGCCCTTAATTTGATTAACAATAGATGCCTCGATAGGATTTTTAGGTTGATAGTTAGGATCAGCTTTTAAATTAGCAGCCACTTCAGCAATAAGGCTATCATTACTTTGATCTGGTATTTGAACTTGTGTCATGGGGGCATTTCCCTGCATACCTTGCATCGGCTGCATAGCACTTTGTACCATTGCTGAATTATCAAATCCTGCATTTGTATACACTGGCATATCTGGGGATAAACTTGGCAGTCCCAATGCATCTTCTTTATTAGAGTCACCGCCATCAGCAAAACTTACTGGGCCCCCCATAGCATAACCTGTAGTTTGAGCTTGAGTCATTGCTTGTTGTCTAGCTAAATTTTCTAGTCTGCCTACACCGTATCCATCACGACTTAACTGAGGATTAGTATTATTATCTGCTGTACCATATAAATCACGGAGTCCGCCAGTAGTTACTGTGCCACCCACTGCATAAAGTCTCAAACCTGTATCACCTGATAAATTTAATGTTGCATTTGGATCATAAGCTTGTTTCTTTTTAGCTGCACCCATATTAATAGGTTCACCATAAATATCAGAAGGTTCTAAGCCGCCTAATAATGCGCCGCCTAATGGCATGCCTACCGCCATTTTATTTTGTCCAATAAATTCCATAGGATTTGCAGCTACATTTTTATACGCTTGAGATAGAGTATTTGCCGGGGCTCCTCCAAAACCTTGTGTAGCTCCAGGAATAGGTTCAAAGTTTGGTGAATACTGAGTTGCCGCAGGAGTAGCATTATCAATTAAAGATCCAAATTTTGCCTCATTACCTCCCAAGGCAGCGGTTTGTCTTGCGGTAGCACTTGGTGTATACATACTGATTTGTTGTTTAACTAATGGATCTAATAGTGCTTGATCCATAGTAGATCCTGCTTGAGATACTGCTTGATTAAACCCTACAGGTAACGCGTTAGAAGACGCAGAACCCGCAACACCGCTACCAATTAAATTACCTCCGCCCATTTGACCTGTAGTCCCTACAGCACCTACCGCACCAGGTGATAGCCCAGTAGCTCCTGATATAGTAGGAGTAAATGCATTAGCGGCACTAAATAAATTAGCTCCTCCGTACCCACCTAATCCTCCCATTAAAGCGCCCGTCAAAGGGTCTTTACTAGTAACGGCGCCTGTAGCTGATCCTGCCAATATACCTGCAAGCATAGGAGACATAGCCCCACCAGACATTCCCGATGCTACAAATCCAGCTAATGTAGGTAATAAAGACTTAAAGAATCCGCCTAAACTAAATGCTTCAGGAAGACCTGTATCAGGATTAATAGTAAGTTTAGTGCCTTGTTTTTTGGCAAGATAGTTTAAGCCAGCAACCTCGTGCGGACTCATATGGACGAGCATTGAATCGCCATTGCGACCTAGAGAGGCTAAACCTTGTGCTGTGTGGGATGTTGTCATAATCGGGAGTCCTTAAATTAGTCTAATAATATCATAGTTATCTTCTAGAAACAAAGGTAATTGAGCCTATTGCGGATGGAATAGCGGGTCTATCATAAGGATCTCCGCCAGCTACAGTCCAAGCGTCGTCATGATAAATATAAACCCCGTCTGTAGGTGTCGTTGGATTACCTGCTAGATCCGTTGCCCAATATAATTCAATTTCGTCCCCTGAGTTTATTTCAAACGTAGCTTCAGAATACCCAACAACATAACTAGGTATTAATGCAGTTTTACGAGCGGGAATACTAAACGATGTAGCAGAATTAGCAAGATCGGCGCCATTTACTTTTATCCAAACCGTTGCGGTATGTATAGCATTAGCCGTATTGACAAACTGAAGACTATATCGAATAGTATAAACACCTGTATATCCTGCGACTGCAGAGCCAGGAGCATTTAAAATCCATCCTAATCCAGAATCTAAAGTATTCCAATTTATTACTGTAGGCGTATCATTACCTGTTGCTACTTGATCAGTTGAATCAGAAGCTGCAATATGAGGAAAGCTTATGCTAGAACCCCCAGCGGTATTGCTTAAATTAGCGGTGAAAGAATCTAGTGTATTAAAATAAACACGAAGTTGTTGACTATATAAATCAAAGTGTTGCTGAGAAAACGTAATTGGACTTAAGGCTAATGCCGGGGCTTTCGTCGCTCTTATAACAATATCAGTCATTAGTTTCTTCTTCCGTCAGGACGCGCATCAATACGTGGCATACCTAGTTGCCATTGTGTACCTACATCTGCTGATGAGATTTTAAAGTTCATTTGACGACCGCGTGCACGAATAAATACTTGGTTTGTGTATTGGTTAATAGTTGCTGTTGAAGTAATAACATCATCTGCAGTTACAACCCCTTCTGCATTTATAGTTGATGATGCTGCACCTGGGAAATTACGCACTCCTACAGTCATTAAAGCTTGTGGTGTTATAGGGGCGTTTGTTACGGGATTAAGAGTTTCAGACCCAGTAAAATTTACGTCTGGAATAACACGACGTATGAGCATATATTTATCGCCGTCATCAATGTCAACATCAGCAGACTGAATATAAGCTGCCAAAGGTAGTGGCGGTAATCCGTTTGGTTGGCCATCGTCTGTACCGGTTTCATGATTATAGACCCATCCCCCATTAAACGCGGTAGGTTTAGTTAAATCACCTGCATCAGCCCAAGCAGTTCTTTCTAGTTGACCATAGTACCAAATATTTTCATTGTAGTTATAGATAACATAACGATCGATTTCATTAGAAGTAGCTGAACAGTAGAACCAAATGATCTCGTTATACTCATTATTAGTGCCCGCAAAAAATAATTGGCTTTGTCCGTAATTAATATCACCAAAGACATATTGACGTAGTGTGCATGGTAGTGCATCGACACGACCTGAGTAGGTAAAGAATTTATCTCGTCCCATCCAGTAAACCACGTTATTAATGCCGACCACCGCGTTAGGTCCTATGATTGAAATATTATGTGATAATTGTTGTAGGCCAAAGACTTCTTGTGTACCTAAAAATTGCATAGAAGTCAACGCAGTATCAGTCCATATGAGCATTTCTTGACGAGAGTTAATTGCAGCTACGATACGAGAACCCGATTGTAATCTTAAAAAGCCTGCTGTATTAGTAAGTGTTGGTTGCCAATTTTCTGGTTCAGGACCAATATCAGCATCGACGTTTGCCCAACGAATAAGTAGTGGGTCAAATGTACCTAGATAATCAGGTGCCGCAGCAAGTGGATCATAATTAGTACAACCAAGCGCTACGTAATGTCCTGACGCTGCGAATAAAGAATAAGTAACTTGTTGAGGAACTGCGACAGCGCCGCCTACATCACTTAATAAAATAGCTCGTGTAGTAAATGAAGGATCATAAGCCCAGTAATAAAGATCCGCGCCTAAAATATTAAATACTAAGTCATTATTAAAGTTGTCAAAAAACTCTAATCGAGGATAGAAAAATACGGGGATTGTAGAACCTGAACCCCATGAACCTCTAGACCATGCGCCTGCACCCCAACCATAACCTAGTGTAGTAATTGAATTCCCAATATTAATCTGAAACTCTGCTGTAATGGCTGTATTACCTGTTGACGTTGCAGTTGACGTTGCAGTTGTTGGAAGCGTAATATAAGGCGTACCACTAATGATATCAATTTGAAATTCGTTATTAAATTCAGCTGCTGGGATACCACCTACAGCCGTAGTGACACCACTAAATGTCACCCATTCACCATCTTGGATATCGTTAGTAATATTTAAGATTTCAACTAAGTTAGAACCGTTTGTTGTTTGGAAGCAATCATCTGAACTCGGTGATGACGCAGTAGTATAGGTAATACGAAGAGGAGTTATGTCATATAAAGACGTAGCCGAATTTACATAAATTTTTTGATTGGTACCTACTGCTACCAAACGACTTGCATCTGTGGTAGTCCAAATAAATATGCTACGTGCAGAACCTACATAAGGGGTAAAAGTTTTAACAGTCCAGCCACCGTATTTTTCAGGAAAACCTGAACGGAAGCGAACTTTATCCATAGAGTACCAACCACCCTCTGAAGAATAATCAGTTTGGTCTCGGTTAACTCCTGGTTTAAAAACTAGTTTACTTAATGGCATGATTACCCTAAAAACATTTTATATTCAGCTTCACGGCGTCTTTGAAGCCCTTTAATAATTTTACCACCAGCCCTGCAGTATCTTAGTATTTCTTTAGCAGCGCCTTCTTTATCGTTTCTATTAATCTTCTGACGGAGTGTTGATCGTTGTAATGTCCCCAAGCCAAGGTTAAAAGCAAAAGAACACAAAGAGTCGTACTCGCATTGTCGAAGAGGCACCTTAATGTACATTCTAATTCCTCGCTCAAATCTATTGAGATCTCGTATAAGGAGTGCATTTATTTCTTCTTCCGTAAAAATTCTATTCCAAGCCTCAGGCAATGATTTGCCGTCGCCGATAAGATGACCCACACCAACAGTCCAAAGCTTAGCACTACAACGATAGGGACGACTACGCACACCTTCAAATCGTTTAATAAGATTGATTCCTTCAGCACTTAAGTTCATTTCTTAAAAGCTTGAGTACCAAACCAAAAAGATACAATGGATGCCCAAATAATCTGCGTGTCTTTATTCCACAATGTTTGAAGCGCAATCATAAATTCTACGTTAGACTGTGTTGCGTAGTAAAAACCAAATATCTCTACAAACGCAAATAAGATAAACATACCATACGTAATCACAGGTCTAACACTCGCTCTTAAGTTTATAACCCAACGAGATGCACCACGACCTATTTCTATATCGTGAGTATATAATGCAGATCGTTCTAGCACTGCAGCTTGCGTTTCTATGCCGCGTAGTTCAATTTCTTCTATACGCTCTTGTACGTCTAATCCTGCTTTTTTAAGTTGTAGCTCGCGTTCGATTTGCAGTTGAGCTAAAGCAAGTTCTTGTTTTTTATCTGATCTATCTTGGAAGAAATCTAATAGACGTGGTAATCCACCTGATAGAAATGATACAAGCGTTGACAATAAAGTTAACATAGTACCCCCCAAATTATTGTTTCAGCGTGAGCTTGGTGTATGCAAACAAGTAAACAAAGTGTGATTAAGACCCCAACTAGGACTTTCATTACTATTCCGTTGTTTCAGGCGGTTCAGGTTCAATTGGTTTTGGCACACATTCTTTTATTTCAGTATTGTAATACCATAAATCTTGAACGCAGTCGTCAGGGCAATCAACCCAAAACAACGCAGGATTGACTTCAAAAGTTTGTGTTGTTACTTCCGCTACGCGATAGCCGCTAGTGCCATCAAAATTTACTACTAATTCATTAGAACTAATCAATGCTTTTTTCATATTAATACTCCACAATAACTAGACCTGTACCGCCTGCACCACCAGCACTGTTTTGTGAGGTATTATGCCAACCGCCACCGCCACCGCCACCTGTGTTTGCTTTTCCTGCGGTAGCTGTGTTAAGCCCTAAAGTTGCCCCTCTGCCACTGCCGCCCAAAATTGTTGTTCCACCATCTCCGCCAACTCCATTACCACTGCCGCCATTAGTTCCCATACCCCCTGTCAAATTAAGAGTACCACCCGAACCACTGCCGCCATCAGATCCAGCAGTAGCAGCGCTAGAAGTAGCGTTGACGCCAGCCGTACCGCCAGTTGCCGAACAAAAAGCTCCAAAACTTGAAGTGCCACCAGCTCCGCCAACTGTAACTGTTTCTGTTCCGCCTGGCGTTAATCCGCTAATAACTTCAATTGCAACACCGCCAGCACCGCCACCGCCACCGCCAGAAGTTCCCGCGGTCGGTCCAGTCCCACTACCACCATTGCCACCGCCACCAACCACAGTAACTTTAACTTTAGTGATGTTAGCAGGAACAGTAAATGTGCCGCTTGCTGTAAATACTTCCATATTACCGAATCCACTAGCTGGAGCTGCCGCTGAAGTCCATGTAGTGCCGTTAGAGGTTAATAAGTTGCCATTAGAACCTGGTGCTACGAATGATGGAGTTGATGTACCGTTACCTAGGATGACGTTATTTGCTGTAAGCGTTGATAATCCTGTACCGCCGTCAGACACTGTTATTGGTGTTGTGACATCTATTGCTGGGGATACAATCCCGGTATCGCCGTTTAATGTTATTGGCATGTTATGCTTCTCCTTTAGGGTACTTGTTCTTAACTGCGTTACAAGCGTCTATGTATGCTTGCACTTGTGCGTTGTCACCCTTGACGATACCATCTAGGTAGTCTGTCATTGGTGGATATTCTGCTGCACGTTTAGCTTTGTATGCGGCATTTCTTATGGCTTCTTGCGTAGGTATCCATAGCGCATCAAGTTCTTCTTGAGTTGGTTTTGGAGTGGAGTCGTGCCATTCTAAACCGGAATATGTATTTCCATACAAAACCCACTGCGTGTTCGGGTAATTGAGTGTAAGTATATCTGTATAATTTATCATGCTGCTACCTCGTATATAGTTATAGATGATGCTATTACACCGCCAAATAATCTAGTTCCGCCTGAACCATTGAAAGAAACTGTGCCGGCAGCTTGCGACCCCACTCTTACTTTGAATGTGGTGGCAGAGGTTGTACCTGCGGTCATTTTATGTGTTATGATTTGCTCTGATTGACATTGACCGCCACTATCTGCCCACATAGATGATGCAGCTAAAGCATTAACAGTAGAGTCTTGAAATAATGCACTTTGTAGTCTGTATGCTCCAGCAAGGCTAATACATACGTGCGCAATAGATTGAATAATTAACATGCTTGTAGAAAATTTTGGAGTAATAGCTAACGTCATAACTTCAAACCCTTCTGTATTCTGAGGAATAGTATCGTCAGCTGGAAACAATGTAGTTCCAGTAATCAACGATCCTGTTTGAACATTTACTACTTGTAATACAGAACCAGCTGGCATTACTGTGCCTGCACCCAAAGTCTTATTTGTAAGTGTTTGAGTGTCTGTTGTTCCTACAATAGTTCCACTAGGTGTAGTTCCTATTACTACAGTCCCACTTGTTGCTGGCAGAGTTAATACCGTTGTACCCGCTACTGCTGGGGCGTCTAGTGTAACGGTTCCCGATGTGTTACCTGCTATGACTACTGAGGACATTATGCGTTCTCCAATGTTATGCTTTTTAATTCTTCTACAGTATTTGCTGTGTCTACTTGATTAGTAATATCACGAAGTCTTTGTTTCTCTGCAACGATAGTAGATGTATCTGCACCTGACTCTAAAGCACGTTGAAATGCTACATCTTGAGCTTCTAGTAATGGTTTACGTTCATCACGCAAACGGTCTTTAGTAATATCTTTAGCTTTGTTTATATCAATAATTATTGCCATGTCCATGCATCCCTAAAAGTTCTATCTGTTGGTATTTCTGATACATCTACAATATGATATTCTTTGCCAGCTGGCACATCTTTAGCAGCAATTTCTTCTATAGTTAAACCACATTCGTCTGCTGGAACTATAATGCTAATTCCACCTTCGTCATTTTGATATACTATTCTTTTGTTCATTTTTTATCCTTATCTGAATACTGAAACTGAAACATATTTAGGGTCAAAGTTACCACCTGCATTATCAGCTGTTGCCATTCTGAATAATGATGTTGTTGGAGCAGCTTCTGTTACCGAAACACTAATTGTATATAATGAAACACCAGAAGCATACCTGATACCGTATGGTGGGCTATAAGCTACATTTGGACTATAATTAGCATCAGGCAAAGCTGTTGCAAAGTTTACTGTGTAATCACCTGTGCCATTATCTGTAATAGAACTTACATTACCACTAGCCCTAATTGCTACTGTACCTGTTCCGTTAAAGTTTACCCATGCACGACATCCGTATGCTGTTGCTGCTGAACCGTAGCCAGAGTCGAATTGAAGTAACCCAGTAGAGGTTATATTAAGTCTATTAGCTGCTGCCGTATCATCATACACATAAAAAGTTCCAGCATTTGCAGATGTATTTCCTCCAAGAGCAATAGTATATGTTCTACCAGACGCCCCAGTATTTTTTAATTGTAAAGTAGAATATCCACCAGCATTAGTGTTTGTTGAAGTAAACCCTGCAGCGGCAGAAGTAGCGGAACTGGATACTTCTAATCTACTTCCAGGACTCGCAGTACCAATCCCTACATTCTGTGATGCGTCTATAGTTACCGCAGTTGTTGCCGCTGTTTGAAGTTGTAAAACCCCACTCGCATCCGCCGTGGTAATAACACCACCAGCACCAGAAGTTGAAGCATTAATTATACTTGCCATGTATTTCCCCTTATAATACTACCCAGCGTGATCCACTAGGTATAGTGACTGTAACCCCGCTCGCTACTGTGATAGGGCCTGCAGATGAAGCATTGTAACCAGAGTCAATTGACTCATTCGTTGTAATTGTTTGTATATTTTGCCAAAATCCTGTGTTTGTAGAGTTACCCCCACCAATCGCACCCCAACCTTTTGCCGTTGTATATCCTTCAAACGAATCAGTTGAGCTATTATATCTTATCATACCTACGGTAGGTGGAACCGGTTGTTGCCCAGTTGTACCGTTAGGAAGTGTTACAGATCCTGTACTATTAAAAACTAAATTATTGGGTATGTTTAGGGTGCCCGCATTAGCCGTTATTGTATCACCAGACGCATTACCTAAGGTAGTGTTTCCGTTAACTGCTAAGTCGCCTGTTAAGGTTGTATTACCAGACGCTGCTAATGTAGTAAATGAACCTGCCGCCGCAGAACTTCCACCAATCGCTGTACCATTAATTGAACCACCCGTAATCGTAGCAGAACTAGAAACAAGGGTGCCCGAAAAGTAACTTAGCGCATCAACTACGTCTGTACCGTTATTATAGACAAACGTGGATTTGCCTGCGGGAACTGCGATACCTGTTCCTGATGTGTTCTTAACTGTAACTGCGTCAGCTAACCCGTTATTAACTAAATAGAGCTTTTCAATTTGACAGCCTGAACCTAAGATTAAGTTACGAGCACCGCCTGAAGTACCTGTTAGATTGAGTCTTAAATTACGGGCTATTTGGGCTGTATTAGTATTAGTAAGGGTTACGGTAACATCGGCACTTGAAAAGGCGACATCAGCAGACCCCGTAATAGCTTCTTCAATCGCGGTACCTAAATTGGTATTCGTAGTTACGCCCCAGGTACCAGACTGTTCGCCTGTCCCGATAAGTTCTATTTTAAGTGGTGAATAGGTACTTGCCATAAATCGTCCTTTTTATTTATTCATATTATACATTAACTACAAGGTACAAGCATACAATAAGGTATGTTATATTTATCCTTGGTAGGTATCTACTAACACCCAGTTGCTATTTTGTGAATCATCAATCCTAATCCAGCTTTGATCATCTAACTGCGTTGATATAATAATTGCGTCTACTAATGTAGCGAATTGTGCTCTAAAAGCGTTGTCAACATCTGTAATACCTACTGAGTCTAATATACTTAGTACACTATCTACCAACCCTGTTTGCACTTCTGTAATCGTTGTAGTTTCAGAAATAGAGTCAAAAAAGTCTGTGAGCGCACTTACTACTTCCGATATTGTAATTGAGTCTAC
>Ga0209229_10000823_pt1 | contig 12874 bp, 7 predicted proteins | sample SanBayMetagenome_FD_187466 | JGI IMG/M metagenome (GOLD analysis project Ga0209229, IMG submission 187466) | Freshwater and sediment microbial communities from dead zone in Sandusky Bay, Ohio, USA (SPAdes) (version 2) | ecosystem: Environmental > Aquatic > Freshwater > Lentic > Sediment | place... | reverse complement strand
CACTATTGGCATCGGGTAACAGCATCGGGTAGCGACTACTACATCGGGTATCGGCATCGGGCATTGGCGCCATTGGCAATTAGTAATTGGTGAGTCAATTTAGTCAATTGAGACCTACGTTACGCAGCGCGTAGATAGAAGACCTTATTTTGTGTTCAATTTTGGGCCATTTTGGACCATTTTAAGTGGAATGGGACCATTTAAAAGTGATCCCTGCTCTTGTAGCTTTAATTTGGTATAGTCAAAAGTCAATTTGGACCATGATAAGACCATTTTTTGGACCATTTTCTTCAATTTTTGGCAGTTAGACCTACGATTAAAACAATGTCCATTTTTAAAACAAAGCTTTGTTTGTTTTGTTTGTTTTAGCGCGGCATCGGGCATCGGGTAGCGACTGCATCGGGTAGCGGCGAATATCTGCATCGGGTATCGGCCATTGGCAATTGGTAAGTCAATTTGGACCATGATAAGACCAATTTTTGGACCATTTTCTTTGTGGCAGTTAGACCTACGTTTGACCCCGCTTCGATAGACCTACGTTGTACACATTATAAGTACCTTATTTTGTGTTCAATTTTGGGCCATTTTGGACCATTTTTAGTGGGTTAGGACCATTTAAAAGTGATCCCTGCTCTTGTAGCTTTAGTTTGGTATAGTCCAAAGTCAATTTGGACCATTATAAGACCATTTTTGAACAATTTTGTTCACCATTTTGGCAGTTAGACCTACGATTAAAACAATGTCCATTTTTAAAACAAAGCTTTGTTTTGTTTGTTTTAGCTTGTGCGGCATCGGGCATCGGGCATCGGGTAGCAACGGCATCGGGTAGCGACTGCATCGGCACAAACAAAATCTCCATTGTATCAAAACAATGGCATCGGGTATTGGCCATTGGCAATTGGTAAGACCAATTTTTGGATCATGGCAGTTAGACCTACGTTATACATAGATACCTTATTTTCTATTCAATTTTGGACCATTTTGGACCATTTTAAGTGGGCTAGGACCTTTTAAAAGTGGTTCTTGTTCATTTAGCTTTAGTTTGGTATAGTCAAAAGTCAATTTGGACCATTATAAGACCATTTTTGAACAATTTTGTTTACCATTTTGGCAGTTAGACCTACGATTAAAACAATGTTCATTTTTGTTTGTTACAGCTTAACCCCTTCTCAAGCTTTGAGTCATCATTTTCGGGCTCTGATAGTTCCGATGATTACGAAATTTGGTCGCCGATAGCAGCTTCGGCGGGATCGGGCATCGGGTAGCGACATCGGCATTGGTATGAACCATCAGCATCGGGTATCGGCTATTGGCAATTGGTAAGTCAATTTAGTAGACCATTTTCTTCGTAGCAGTTAGACCTACGTTTGACCCCGCTTCGAAAGACCTACGTTATACAGTGCTTAGATAAAAGACCTTATTTTGTGTTTAATTTTGGACCATTTTGGACTATTTTAAGTGGGCTAGGACCTTTTAAAAGTGGTTCTTGTTCTTTTAGCTTTAGTTTGGTATAGTCAAAAGTCAATTTGGACCATTATAAGACCATTTTTAAACAATTTTGTTCGCCATTTTGGCAGTTAGACCTACGATTAAAACAATGTTCATTTTTGTTTGTTACAGCTTAACCCATTCTCCAGCTTTGACTCATCGTTTTCGGGCTCCGACAGTTATGAAGCCATTCTCAAGCTTTGAGTCATCATTCTCGGGCTCTGACAGTTCAGATGATTACGACATTTGGTCGCCAATAGCAGCGTAGTTCCGATGATTACGACATTTGGTCGCCCAGGACCTCTATAAAATGGCTACAACATCTGGTCGCCGAACGCCTCGTTGGAATGGATCTTCGACAATTTCAATTCCGAAGGCCAAACCAACTAATAGGTAAGACCATTTTGTAGCAAATTTAAACTAGGGCGTTGCCTTACAAGTTATTATTTTGAGTCATATTTGTTTTTGTCAAATATGTTTTGCATTTCAAATTCTGTTTAAAAGCTTCAAATTTCAAATTTGGTTTGGAATCAAGTAACATTTTTTAATTTGATATTGCAAATAGTTTGGAATTCCAGATGAAATTTGAGCTATGCTACATTTTGTACTGCGATTAATATGACGAAATTAAAAAAAATTAATATTTTAATTTCAGATCAATCGAACAAATCGGCCAGCCATACGCCGCACCTTTTCGCCGCACCAATCTGCCACAATCCGCAATTCGTAAAAGGTAAAACTTTTGCTTAATGATTTCAAAGCCAGGTGTACTATTTTTAAATGAGGATTGAGGTTTTTTATACTATTGTTTGTTTATTTGCCACTTGTTTTTTGATGTCTCAGATTCAAGTCACAATCACTGTCAGATATTAAAGGTCTTAAAGGTCTTAAAGGCCAAGGTCTTGCTGACGTTTTGCCAGGCTCTTCCCAGGCTTTGTTAAAGCTCATTTTTTATTCTGTTTTTGCAAATGGCTCTTTGCAAAGTCTTTTAGGAGGGATGCGTAAGAGGGATGCTTTTAGATGGACGTTAAATTGTAGGAGGCTATGGTCTGTCTTCTTCAAAATAATTACCCAATGAATAGAGCCTTCATTACTTGCTTTCTTAGCTACATTGTTTTTGATACAATGGAGATTTTGTTTGTGTTTAACGAGAAAATGTTAATTTTTATTGATTTGGCCTTCGGAATTGAAATTGTCGAAGATCCATTTGGCAAGGTCCTTGCAGTTTCTCGAAATGATGTTGTACGTCTGTAAGATGTTAAAAAATATTTTGACAAACTACACAAGTTCCTTTAATGTTTCAATGTTGTCAAAATTTTAAGGGAGCTATATCTGGTGTCTACAGCTGCGAGCAAAACTCCTAAAAAAACTAGGAAAAAATTGAACGTATTTTTACTATACAATTTTTGACTGATGTGATCCCGTACGCATGACCCTTGATCAAGCCCACGTTGTTGTTGGTGTAGTTAGGATGGAGTATGTAGAATTTAAGGCTTCCATTTAAGCCATTCGTTTCTCAGATGATATAATCTGACCCAGTCTCTTTCATCGCATCCGTGACAAACAAGAGGAATTGCCGGAAGTTTTTCTCCTTCTGAGGATCTGTAAGCTTCTGGTGAGAAGCATGGTAGCAAACGAGCAGTATTTTTTTTACTAATTTTTACTAAATTGGGGAGGTTAAAAGAATTTACAAAATGTACCAATTTTATGCAAAAGGCATTTTTTATTGTTAATTTTTAATTTATTTGCAAACGCAATTTGCAATATTCACAGTAACAGTTCCACTAGTCCTTCCCACAATTTGCGAACGCAATTTGCAATATTCACAGTAACAGTTCCACTAGTCCTTCCCACTATTTGGGTTAAGAATAAGCTAGATGGCGTTGCTGCTTATTCAGTTTTCTCGTCCAATGCCAACCAGGTTAACCTCAAAACATTTGTCATGGCTCTTGAAGCTTTCTAAAATCCTCATTTAAAAAAGTACACTGAATGCTTGAAATTATTAAACAAAAGTTTTACCCTAATCTTTAGTGTTTGTTATTGTTGTTGTTGTTTTATTTTATCTTGAACGGAAATTGACGCAATTCGACAAGACGTTCAAAAAACATCGGGTTTTACCTTACCTGATCAGCTGCTTAATTTATTACTTAATATTGACGTGATTACAAGTGTTTGGAAAATGTCTTCATTTTCACGTCGACAACTAGCCTAGCCTAATATTTCCGTTTTTTAATTATTGCCTTTAATTACATGTATCGTCTTGTAATAAAAAAAATTACAAATTTGAATTGCAAAATAATTTTATTTCTAGCAGCACCCAAATCGTGTAAAACATTGAGATTGAAATGGAACATGCTTTATGACAATCTTGCGTTCCGTTCCTATGCTTTTTACATTATATTTGATGTTGGCAGATTAGTGAGGGGGTTTTATTTATACTTTCAGGTTTTCGTAAAAACGCCGGCAACTTATGATCCGTGTCCTTGGCCGTTCCCAACATGCTCGACGTTCCCGACGTTTTGGATGTCAACGCTGCTAACGTTCTCCGCGACCATTCAGAAAAGAAAATGCGAAACCTGCCAAAATATTTTGAAGCCATCTTTTAATAAAATTTCTCCAGTTTAAAGTAGAGTCATGTGTTGAAGTTGTCTTGTTGGTTGACGTTGATTTAGCTAATTAAAATTTTCATTTGTTTTTTACAGGGTTTACTTTCTCATTTTCTTTTTTTTTCATTTCAATCTTTTTCAATTTTCTTTCATTTGATTTTTAAACCTCGAGTTTACATCAAAATGAATTGCACATCCTACTAGAATCCGAATTTTGCAAAAGAATGCCTTTGGTACGACTTAGTTAAGTGTACACACCCAGATCTGGCACCCATTTACTGTCCAAGCAAATGGCTTGTCAACCAATGGGGGTGCCAGATCTGGGAGTGTCACGAAAAGACGGCACCAGATCACCCGGATCAGCCGGCTACCGGCGACTCGGTGGATCTTGGTGCCGCCTTGGGCTACGGTTTCTTAGGACTGATTCTATTTTGTCTTCTTGGCATTGGATTGTTTTTCTTTTTTCGGTACTGTGGGGGGCGTTTGTCCAAGTTCATGCATGAACAGACAAACAGCAAATCAATCAACTGGAGGATCAACCGTGCGCGTGCCAGGGTCTTGAGAACCCAATTGCGAGACTTTTTCAACAGGTCTCTGGCACGCTTTGACACAAATAGGTTAGAGGAGTCTTTGTACTGCAGCCCTGACCAAACAGCAAATAAACGACCAGGCTTATGGAAGCGGGTCAAATCTGGCATTCAATCGCCATTTGCTGCTTGGAAATCGGCGTGTACCGAGACTCCTAAGAGGGAAAACATTCCAATGACAAGGCGAAATTTGTACACGACGGAACCGGTTGGGACGCCCATCAAATCCCCTCCGCTTCCGGCGCGTAATGGTACCGGTGCAAACTGTCCTGGCAAAGATTCTGTACTAATTGATCTTGACGATAACGGTTATCAAACCATCGACAGTCCAGATTCAAACACTGAATCAATTAGTACGCCACAAACGCCGGACAATAATGCTACTGCCTATGAATCTGCTCTTGACTCGACCCAATTGACTCAAAAAAAAGTTAAGGTTAGCTTTAACCCAAACGATTTTGATTCAATTGTGGTACTGGAGAGTGAGCAAGTCAACGTGTCAGTTGACTCGACCTCTTCAGTGGAATCGTCGGGGACCAACGTTGCTAGCAACGTCTCCCTGACTCCCACTATTGCGGGTCAAAAAATAGAGGAGGCCGAAGCAAGTATGTACCGGAACCTAAACATTCTAAGAAACTCGCCAAAACAATCTTGGGAGGAATCACAGGTTCACCAAAGTCCAACTGAAAATTTTTTTAGGTCAGTTTTTCGAAATGTTCAAAGGGAGCAATTAAAATCGGCTTTGTTTTCACAATTAGAATCAGATTTTGACACTACTTTTGGATCAAGTGAACCTGTTCCTTCCATTTTTCTCGAACAGCAAATGTCAGTGGGGTCAACCATGGACGTTCCCGAAAGCAGTGTCTTTCCTGACTTAAGCGCAGACACTACTTTCGAGTCTCCTGGCACCCCTCTGGCAAATTCGAGTCGCAATTGTTCGGTCAACTTGTCATCGGATTCAAATGATGAAAATGACGTTACCATCAAAGAGGCGACAGCCGGACAGGATACGGTGGGAGAGCAAAATAATAATCAAAATTTTTCTCCTCCAGCTCCCGTCGTTGTTGTTCCGACAACGCCTTCTGTTGCGGAACAGGATACAACGGGAGTGCAAAATAATACTTATGAAAATGTTCCTCTTCCACCTCCCATCGTTCCTGTCCGGCCGGCGCCTGCTGTTCCGGATGTTGCGGCTCAGCCCAAAAAGCAGCGGCAGAAAAAGGTGTACACTATTACATCAGACTACAACTTAAGATCAAAAAAGAAATAAGGGGTAACTTGGGTAAACGCTGCTATTTATTTATTTTGTTAGTAACACCTTTTCTTCCGTTGCTTTTTAATTCTTTTGCAAAATTTAAATTCATTTTGTGCTTAAAAAATCTTAAAAAACTCCAAAAAAAATTCAAAATCTTAAAAAATCCAAAAAAATTTCAAAATTTTAAAAAATCCAAAAAAATTTCAAAATTTTAAAAAATCCAAAAAAATTTCTTTTGGTAATATAGTTTTTTTATAGGCCATGTATTTGAAATCGGGGCAAATACTATGGGATTTTTTTAGCTATATTACTGTATTTTAGGAAAAAAAAATGAGCGCATATAGTGTACCTCATGGGTCGCTTGGAAAGCACTATAATGCCAAGCAGCCCATGGCGTAAACTATACTAATATTAAAGCATCAAATTTTTTAAAATTTATTCTTGTTATCTTATTTTGAACACAAAACAATTTCAAATATTTCGATAACAATATGTTTCAATAATTGTGATTAATCTTTTACAATGTTTATTATGCAATACAATGTAAACATCATTTTTTTTTGTTTTTCAATTAACCTACTGCAAGTTTTAAATTAGCATCCGGAATTTGGTTTTGCAGGATTACAGTGTTATCGTTTATAAAATCCCTAATTTTGTTGATGGCGCCAGTTGGGTTATAATACCAACCCAAATCAGAATTCATATGGGGAATAAGAACATGATATAAAAACGTGTTAATTACAGTTTTTTTCTTGGGAATCGAAGATACTTTATTGTTGCGCAAAACATTGTGTTCGAAATTTTCAAACAGGTTCATAATTTCGCTAAAAGCACTTGCATACCAGTATGATTGAAACCATCCCTTGCTTGTGTTAAGCCAAGCAAAAAAAACGTTTCGAAGATGTTTGACTTGTATATCTAATATAAATGAATTTTCCTTAAAGGCAAAAATCTGAACAGTTTTGTTACTTAGAGTCATAAGGCCATGCACTAGCTGATCTAAACTTTGAACATCTTTTACACAGTGGTAAGGTTCATTGGGGTCTTCTCGCTTAGTCCGTCTAAAATTGTCTGGTAGCCACATTTTATTTAAATTTTCTGTTTCCTCTGCTAATTCAACAGGCCTACTTAAACGCAAAGGCATGCGTCGAATAATCACCAAAAAGTGACTAGAGGCGTGATCTAACCAATATCCCCAGCCAATTTTTCTGCCGTGATATTCTTGTAATAATTTTCTTATTTCATAATGAAGATAATTTATTCTAGTCAAAAAGTTATCTATAACTTTTTCTATATTATTTTTAGCTTCGGTATAAATCTTTTTTGCTTTCTCGAGTTTTTGAGGATTTCTTAAATGGGTGGCCATCTCACCAGCTTCACCAGCAAAAACATCATTAACTCGAGCAAGGTTGTCACGATACCGCTCTAACTGATTAAAAGTCAAATCATACCGTGACATCCATGCTTGTATTGTTGCGATCATTGCTTGAACACCTTCAGCACTACAATCTTCTTTTTTAATTAGAGTGAAATCAGGTGAAAAATCTGGCAATTCGGCAGCGTACAAAGAAGTTACGGAGTGCGAAACAATTGGGAAGGCCGAATTCATTCTCTCCGCAACACGAATAGATTCCTCAAAGGTGTCCTCGTATATAACATTGCAGTACGATCGTGTTGCACTATTTTCTAATTGAATTGATCTATGGAGTCCTCTTTTATCATTCATTGAGATAGCATCTTGAATTTGTACAAGAATATTGTACAAAGTTTGATAATTTGCAATGTAGTCCTCAGGCTCTGAAGTAATCTTAGCGGTTTGAAACGGATTTGGCGTGGGAGGTGTGCCTTAAAACAAAAAAAAATTATAACCATATTTCCCTTTAACCAATGCGTAGAGTATAGAAAAATTTTAATTGATTTCTTTTTACCTTCATTAACGAGAGTGTCAGATCTTTTAATTTTTTCTAAAGTTGCGTTTGGCCAAAGGGTAGCATTTGGCCAGACAAAACCTTCTCTTGGTCGACATTGGCCATTCCGTAGAAAGAAAAAAAGCAACGCACAATAAAGCAAACTTTTCATTTTTACTGATGAAAAATTAAAAAGTAACTAAGCTGCCCGAACATGTCTAACCCCTTTTATATCCCAACAGCAGTAGCAGCTCAATTGAGCCAGTCAATTGAGCTAGTTAAAATTAATTAGGGTTACAGAGCTACGCTGCTGAATAGGGCATTGAACTTGGCTAAACTCCAATAACTTTTAAAAAATGACACTGTAAAGCTTAAAAGATTGATTTATTATTAATTTCTCTTACAATTTGACTACAAATATTTTTTTTTACATGCAAATTACTTTTTGACTACAATAATGGTAATAATTATTTTAGTTCATCGTGATACACGGTTCCATTTCTGTGGGGTGGGTTAGGGTATTTGCCATCGTACAACTTATATATAAAGTTTCTGATTCTTGTAAATGAACGTTGAGGGTCATAATACCAGTGCAGGCTTTGTTGCATTTCACTTTGAATTAAAGTCATAAATTCCGTTATAATTTTAATTTTTGATTCGATAGGGGCATATTTAGGATTTTTGAGCAAATCTCCAACAAAAAGGTCAAACATTGATGTTGTATGCCTATACTCGTTTAAATACCAATGCGAGTTAAACCAACCACTGCTTGTTTGAAGCCATATAAAATACGTATTTTTTACATGGTCAATTTCTCGCTTTAGCATTGCTTCCCGTTCTGTAAATTTAATTATTTTGTAAGCATAATTTGAGTCTTGCACAAGAACATCATTTAGAGAATCAATGCTGTCAATATCTACAACACAAGTTTGGTTATTTTTTGGTACAGGACTTGATCTTTTGTCCCTTTTTTCTTCTTTAGGAATTTTGGAATCTAAAGGTCGAATGTTACAGGGAGCATGACGAATATAGACTAAGAAACGCACACCCGGATTTTTCAATCTATAGCCCCAACCAACTCTTCTAGCATAGAGTTCGTCAAATTGTCTTACTAATTGTTGTCGTAAAGCTTCAACTCTAAAATGATAATCTCCTACAGACCTTTCAACGTCTAATTTGTTTTGTCTAAAAAACTCGTTTTTTCTTTGTATACTGTGAGCATCTACATTAAAACCCATAACTGCATTAATTTGTTGGTCAGTAAAACCTGAAGAATCCGGATGTGCGTCAGCCATAGCTGTGAGTAATCGACGGTAATTAATCAGTCTATCAACGGCATGCCTAAAGCGTTCAGCTGTTCCCAAAATATAATTATGAAAATCTCGAATTGATCTTTCATATGTATCTATTAACCTAACGTATGTATGGACAGGGTCAAAACCATCAAACAGTTGGTTACAAAATCTTTCGCCCTCTATAATTTGTGGAACTCGAGATCCTTCAATAGGTAAATTAGAGGCATCAATAAAAGCGTTTTGTCTACGAAGTACAGCCCAATGCTCCATTAGACCACCAGTAAATATGCTGCAGGGTTCAATTGGCGTTAAAACAATACTAGAAAGTACTTCACGAGCACTATCTGCATAGCCCTGCATATTTGCTGCAATGTATCTATCAATTTTTTCTAGATATTCCAAAAATGATTCATCCTCAGAAACTTGCGCATCCATTGGTAGTGGTTTTGCCCAGTCACCGCCATTTGGTGGAGGTGGAGGTCCCCCTAAGAAACGCAATAATCCATTTTCAATCATTTAAATTAAAGTATTGTCAAGTTATTCTAATAAAAAATATTAACAAAGCATATTACCTCCTGCAACAGCTGTATCCGATCTTATAAATCGGGTAACATTGCTTTTCTCAATTTCTGGTATGTTTCTTGAAACAGTTTGATGCAAAAAAAACCAGATAATTAAAACTACAAAACTTTTTTTATTCTTCATGTTGATGCTGCGATTTTATTTCAAAAACTGTTTTTAATATTTTCCCCCCAGATCTTATTTATAGTGCGGCAGAGCAACCTAAGAGCGCACTTGACAATACTCCAATTTTTTGTCCTTCGTTTGCGTTTACCCTTTCTCAAAAGTTTCACAAAGCCAAAAATAAAAAACAAGCCATAAAACTGTTCCTTAAATCTAAGTTTATTTACAAACTCCAAATGCACATTTAATTAAGATTTTTGTTAGAATAATGAATGATAAAAAGCTAATTAAAGACAAGACAGGTACAAATAAATACTGTAAACTTAAAACAATAATTTTTGAAATGCAAAATAACAGCGCTGTTAAAGGTCCTTAAAGCTAATTTATGTACAAGATAAAATATTAGTTAGGTAGACAAGAGTAATAAAAATTTAGAAAACTGTTTCTATATTTTCGTCATTACTGTCACCTAGCCCAAAAAAATAATTTTCATCTAAAGGGGAAGAAGGGGGATTGTGCCTAACAACAATGTTCAAGATTCCAGCAAGAACGTTTTTTAGTGTTTTTCTCTGATGTTTTTTTCTTAGCGGTGAGATGGAAAATGACCTTGCATGTGTAAAGGGCGTTGTTAGGCTGGAGTTAGGCGAGAGATGAACGTCAACAAATTCTGAAATAAAACATTTACATTATTTTTAAAAATAAGTTTTTGAAAAAAACTTGTAAAAATTGTAGAAAAATAATAATAAAAATCATAAAATAAAAAAAAACTATATATTACCAATTCTCACCCTCACCCCCGGCATTTTCGATGTCATCCACGCCTCCACTTGCTCCAGTTGCTTCAGCAGCTCCGGTTGGAGTTTCAGATGGGGCTGCAGCTCCGGCTCCTCCTCCTGACGAGTCTCCTCCTATAGATTAAAAATATTTTTTTTAAAAATTGTCTGCCACATAGAGCATGTTTGCAGCAGCAGCAACAAACACCAGTTAAAACTATAAATTATATTATATTAGGCTTAGCCAGGATTCGAACTCACAGTCTTCCTTAACCGGTGCATTGTTGCTGCCACTGCAAACCACTGAGCTATCGCGACAGACAAAAAAATATGCAAATTAAATTTTTAATGTAAAGCGCAAATTTTGATATTAAGTACCTGTAGATTTGCCATCCCCAGTATTTCGCCGCAGGATGCTGGAGTGTTTGGATCCATTCAAGGTGTGCATTTCTGCCAAGAGGTGCACATTGTCGTCTTCTGAAACCAAATTAAAAATTTTTACTGATTATTTCGTTCCTTTTAAACTTTATAAAATTTAAATAAATGTGTGCTTGTGAAAAAAAACAAATAATAATACTTTTTTGTTGAATTCTTTTCCAAAACAAGTAGGATACGAAAAGAATGGATGCAATGGCAACCAAGGTAACAGGCACTGCTATGCCCACAATGATTCCGGTCCAGTGGCTTTCGTTTGGATCTGGCTCGCACGAGTACTTTGGACAGTACTGGTACCCCGGAACGTACGCATAGCTAAAAAAAAATCCCATTTAAAAAATATGTATCTTTTATTTATATATATTAAAAAGTTTTATAACATTATTTAATTTAACTTCTGCTCTACCTGCAGTTTTTTAGGTCGCAAAACAGATGGCAGTTAATGTCCCATCTGGTTTTGTGCGGGACATAGCACCCGCTTTCGAAATGTTCGGTGATGTTACATCGGTATGCTTTGCAGAAATCGTCACTCATTTTCGTTATTTGATACTGTCGACTTTGTTTGGCCACTAAAAATAACAAATATTTTACGGAAATTTCAATTTCTAAATTTAGTTTTTACTCTAACTGTTAATTATAATAATATTTTAAAAAGGATAAATTCTTACAGATTTCAAATTGAGACACTTGATGGGGACTCAAAACTGTAGAATGGTTTGTTGTCACTACGTTGGGCGTACAGGTACAAGTTGATTGTACTGGAGGACAGTAAGTTGTCGGACACCGCGAACAGAGTTGGGAATCTGCAAAATTACGTATTATATAAATTTTGCCTTTTAATATACTTTTAATGTTTTTAATGCTATTGCACATAAGTTAAAATATTTCTTACTTATAAATATGGAAGAATTTGACGTAGAATTTCTATCCAATCCAACAAGTCAATTATGACACCAATCAAAAAATTGATTGTCATAAAAATTAAAGTAATAGAAACTCGAAGGATAGACACTAACACTGAAGTAATTTTTAAAAGCACAAGTAAGAGAAGAATGGCCAATCGAAATATTGCAACTTTAAAAAAACGCAACATGTTATTTTACTCTGATAGGCTGCTGTACTGGTTTCTGTCGTTGTTGAAGTTGTTGTTCTTGTTGTTGTTGTTCTGGCAGTTGTAGCGCTTTGAATGTTATCAGTTGTGCTAGTTTGTGTTGTTGTTGTTGTCGTTGTTGAGGTGGGCAAAGTTGTCAAAAAAGAATTCTATAAAAAATTATATTTGTAGTTTTTAATTTTAAAATGTACTTATTAAGTATAGCTAGTATGTACCAAAAATAGAAATTGTATTACGGTTTTAAATATTTACTTTGCAAATTAGCACAGTGCAATGTCTGCGCTGTGATGTAATCTCGCACTTTCTTGTATCCCAAGGGACACAAGTTGGAAAAGTCCACTTATATTGAATGCAGTTAGGCCTGTTGTCAATTTTTTGGACACAATTTTCCGCAAAATAATTGTTGTCTCCAAAAGCGTTGCAAAGTGTTGCAAAAAAAATAGTGTAATAAATATTCATGGCTAAAACGCACAACTAAACACTTAAAAGACCTACTTGAAAATGATTTCGAGTGACCAATTCTTACGGTTGTTAAAACGTGTATGAAAGAAAAAAAATTTATTAGCCAACCCAAGGGAGAGGGGGGGGGGTAAGCTGCGCAACAGCAAAAAATAAAGTTGTAAGTTGGATAGATCATATTTGCGTTTGTGCGTGCGAGTAACAGACCAATTTAATAAAATTAGAATTGGTAAAAAAATTGTTACCTTATTTTGGAGCATAAGAGAATAGAATG
>Ga0209229_10000822_pt1 | contig 12875 bp, 10 predicted proteins | sample SanBayMetagenome_FD_187466 | JGI IMG/M metagenome (GOLD analysis project Ga0209229, IMG submission 187466) | Freshwater and sediment microbial communities from dead zone in Sandusky Bay, Ohio, USA (SPAdes) (version 2) | ecosystem: Environmental > Aquatic > Freshwater > Lentic > Sediment... | reverse complement strand
TGTACTTCTTGAACAGCAAGTACCTGACCTTGGTTGGTCACTCAGGCAAGTGGTTCGCACAGACAGACTTTGTGCGTCCAGAAAACTTGGATGCCCGTTACGCACTCATCATGTGCTACGGTAACCTGACATGCCGCAACGCTGCAAAGCAAGGCAAGTTGACCGCAAAGACCGCATAAGGTCCTGTAGGGAACAAACCGATAATGGTGGGGGAGCAATCCCCCACCATTTCTGTATCTAGGAGTATCTATGCCAGTGAAATATAAGATTCTGTCCAGCCATGCTGATGCTAAACCAAAAGCGGGGACAAAGACATCTGACTACCCTAAGGGCAAAAAGTCTAAGGCTTCAAAAAAGAAGGCATACTAGTGGTTAAGAAACCTGTTGATGATTTAGCAAAAATAATTGCTGATGCCGTTAAGGCTAGTGGTCTTAACTTATCACCGAAGGCTATTAAGAGTGCTATTGCTGCTGAAACAAAATCTGTTACCCGTAAGGCACCTGCTAAGGTAGCACCTAAGATTACTCGTCAAACTGCTGCTGGTGGTGCTGGTCGCAAACCACCTAAGCCACCCAAGGCTGGTCCTGCTGCGTCTGCACCAAGACCTAAAGGACCAAAGAAAAATGGTATATTAGGAAGTGATGCTGATGTAAACAAGTACATTATGCGTGAGGGACGGATTGCTTCACAGTACCGTAAAAAAGGTGGAGAAGTTTCTCTTGATGAAGCCGCTATGGCTAACATTTACGAAAAAGGAAAATCATCTAAACGGAAACCCCCTGCGTCTGGTTCACCTGCCAAAAAACCTGCACCAAAACCGAAGAAGCCTAGTGGTTCTGCTAAGATGACTCGTGCCGAAAGGCGTGAGATGAATGTTGCTAAGCATTGGGCTGAGCGTGATAAGTATTTGGCTGAGAGTAGTGCAGCCGCTAGGGCTGCTAAGGCTGAGCGTAGTGCTGAGCGTAGTGCTGCTTGGGCTAAGCGTCAGGATGAGATGCTTGCTCGCCGTATGGAGGGTCGTGAAAAGTATAATAAGAAAAAAGGAAACAAGTAATGAACAAAGAACCTTACCCTAATCAGGCTGGTCCAAAGTTGGGCAAGATAAAAACTTATCCGCAAAGAAAACTAAAGCCAGCAGTAAAAGATGAAATGGGCATTATGGGTTCAAGCATGGAACAAGCAAAACGAAGAAAAGAAAAAGCATTACTAGATATGCGCAAGCGTGGTATGCTACGAAAGAAGCAAGGACAATAATGGCTAAGGGTGGCGGTTCAGCAGACGATATTGTTAAAGCCGTATTGGCACGCCTTGGCGTAAAACCAGCAGCAAAAGGTGTTGTAAGAAAAGCACCAGCCAAAGTTGCACCAAAAGCACCAGCGAAGAAGGCTCCTTCTGTCTCCGCTAAACCGTTATCTAGGGAAGAGCGTAGAGCAGCGAACAGTGCCAGAAACAAGGCTACGCAGGAGAAGTTGATTGCCGAGCGTGCAGCCGAGGCACCAGCGAAAAAGAAGGCAAGGCAAGAAGCCAACAGGGCTAAAGGTATTGTTCGTGCTAATCGCAGGGCTGATGAGGCTTACGGTTATCGTACAAACTTGAAGAATCAAAAAGCGAAGGCTTGGTTTGAAAAAGAAGTTGACAAGATTAGTCGCACCATTGACCAAAGCGAACGGATAGCCGTTAGAGGTTCACAAGGGCGTAAAGATGCTCTTAGAAAACAACTCAACAAGTTAGATGAGTACGCCAAAAAAGAAGGTTATGAACTTAAACTTTCTGATAAGAAGCAAATAATCAAGGGTGTTTTGGATGATGCCAAAAAGGCTGGTGAGTGGGGCACTAAGCGTTTGAAGCAGGTTGTTGGTCAAACTGGTGGCAAAACCACTAAAGAGTTGGTTGACATGGGTGCTAGGCGTGCTCGTGCGCAGGAAATTAAAACTGGTAAAATTGTTACTGGTAAGAAACCTGATTATATGTCTGCACAATCTAAAGATTTGCAGAAGCGTTTGACTGCTTTGGATGAAAAGCAGATGCAAGATAAATTGATTAAGAAGGCTGATTCGCAAATGGGTTCTGCTAGGGGTCCACGCAAAAAGACTGCTAAGAAGTTTGAAAAAACTCCTTCTGAAATTAAGTTGGAAAAAGCACAAGAGCGTAATGCAAAAATCAATCGCTCTAATGCTGGTCGCAAAAAATTGACTGAAAAACAAAAGGATTTGCGTTTGGCTCGGATGCAAAAACAAAACACTGCGCCTAAAACAAAAAAACCAGTTCAGCGTTACGGTAATCCTCCAGAAAAGAAGTAGTCGTGGCTCCACGATTTAAAAAACCTTTGGCTAAAAGCCCACCTGCTCCCGTTGACCCATGGAGCATCCAGCAACTTTATAGCAGGAACGGAGAGGGTTTGCCTGTTATGTCTGGTTTGCAACAGTTTGCTAAGGATTTGACCGCAGACCAGCGTGCTGCTTACAATGCCAAAGCAAAGCAACCCAAAATGGATATGCTAGACAAGGCTAGTGCACAATTTTACAGAATCCTACAGGCTATTGGTGGAGAAGTTGTTGGTGGTATAAAAAAAGATGTTAAAGCCCTGAGGGAGAATCCTTTGGGCAGTATTGCTATGACTGCTGATGCTTATACTTTTGGTCAACCTGCACGGGACCGTTTAAAACAGGGTGATGTTTTTGGTGCTATTAACCAGTCGGGTATCGGTCAGTTGGCTGCGTTGCCTGAGTTGGAAAACATTTTCAAAGGCAAAGGTTCTAAGTCTGACCTTGCTTGGTTGGCTGCAACTTACGGCACTGGCGGTGTCGGTAAGGTTGCTAAACCAGTCGCAGGTGCCGTTAAGGCATCTACTAAAAAGGGAACCAATAAGGCTTACATAGATATTTTGAACCGCCTTAAGTAGTAGGGAACATTCGGGGTTATATGATGAGTAACAACAGTGTTCATGCCCATGCCCTTTATGGGCGACCAGTTGACGGCTACCGCTTGTCAGCGGTTGCCGATTCTCGTATTGCTGCCCCTAGTGGACCGTATATTGGTCGGGGTGACAAATGCTCTGGGAATGATGATACTTGTGGTGCTAACAAGGTGCGTGGACAGCAGTTCTGTGCAGGTCATTTGAAGCAGGCTAAGTCGTTGGCTGAGGTTGCTGATAAGATTGTTGATGGCGTATAATGGCTTATGTGCAGATGACTGCTGCCGCCCTTAGGCAGACTGTTCGGGATATCACTGACCTTGATGCTGAGGACTTGCCAGATTCGTTGTTGAATGTTTATTTGCGGGATGGCTATTACCGTATTTTGGACCTTGAAAAACGCTGGTCGTTTTTGGAGAAAACTTTTACTTTTAATACTGTAGCAAACCAGAGGGCATATTCTATTGCTGCGTTTACCGCTGACCCGATTGGTCAGGTTGTTTCTATTGTGGATAACAACAATATTGGTTACCGTTTGGACATGGTTGGTCATGATATGGCTGAGCAAACCTATATTGGTTCGTATGATACTGCTGGTGACCCGTTGTTTTATTCTATTTGGGAAGGTAACATTCATTTGTTTCCTAAGCCAAACAATGTGCGCACTCTTGTTGTCCGTGCTTATCGTGAGCCTATTGATTGGATTACTTCTGAGGGTAATGTTGATGCAAGTGCTAACTTGCATTTTGCTTTGGTGTATTATGCTTGTAGTCGTGTTTATCAGCGTCTTGAGGATACTTTGATGGCTGGTGAGTATAAGCGTGCTTTTGATGAGGGTGTCACTTTGGCTGCTACTAATCTTAGTAAACCTTCTAGTCATGCTCATTTGCGTTTGAACGCTGGACAAACTTCTGGTCGTCCAACCTTTAACGGTTGGATGCAAACAATGGGTAAGAATCTGGGTCAGTAATGAGCCAGATTCAAATTAGTGAAGTTTCAGATTTTACTGGTGGTTTAAACTTTCGTGCCGACCAGTTTCAGTTGGCTACATTTGAGTCTCCTGATATGTTGAATGTTGAAATTGACCCACGAGGCGGTGTGTTTAGCCGTGGTGGTCAACACAGGTTGAACACCACTGCGGTTGCTGGTACTTGGGACCCACAAAAACTGTATCCATTTAGCGGTGGAACAGCAACTATTATGTTGGCTAATGGCACAAAGGTGTATCGTTCAACTGGAGGAAACTTTACTACTTTACAATATTCTGCTGGCAATGATATTGTTTCCACCAGCACACACGGCGTAGATATGGCACAGTGGGGCGACAGCATGTATTTTGCTACTGGTTCTGCTGGCAGCGGTGGTTATGTGTGGAAAACAACAGACACATATGCGTTTGCGTTGACAGCATCTGGAACTGCTCCTCATGCTTGGCAAACAACACCCACCTCCGCCGAGCGTAAGATGCCTACAGCAGAGCATCTGATTGTCCATGCCAGTAAAATGTGGGCTGCTAACACCACCGAAGTTGGTGTTTATTATCCGAACAGGATTCGTTGGTCGTTGGAAAACTCTCCCGAAAACTGGGGTGAAAACGACTATATTGAAGTTGCTGGTGGTGGCAACGGTATCAGCGGTATGGCTGTTGTCGCTGGACAATTGGTAGTGTTTAAACCCAACGCTGTTTATGCTATTATGGGTTATGATGCAGATACTTTTCAGGTTGTTGAATTAACAAACCGTTTGGGATGTTTAACACCACATGCTTTAGCACAGTCAGAAGATGGTGTATATTTCTTTAGCCAAAACCAAGGTTTGTTTTATTATAATGGTTCCTCTATTGTTGACATGTTTAGCAACATGCGTACCGCTATTGACTTGAACTATATTAATCCCGCTGCACAAGAAGCGGTTACTGTTTCTTTTGTTGGTCGGCGTGTATGGGTATCTGTGCCTTATTCAACAGAATCAACTGTTTCTATTCCTACAGTTAATTTTGTTTTGGACCCCAGTATTCGCAACGGTGTTTACACACAGTTTGCAACTTCTAGTGGTCATGGTTTGATTAGTGGTTGTGACTGGACCGATTCGGCTAATAACGATTATCGTTTAATGATACATCCAACACAAGCATATGTTATGAAAGTTGATTTGTACTCCGAGGAGTCAGACAATATTGATGGAACGCTTACGGCGTTCACATCATATTATAAGACACGCTGGTTTGATGGTGGTTCTTATATGCAAAAGAAAATGTTTCGCAGACCAGATTTTGTTATCAAAGAATCCGACCTAAGTCAAAACATTACAGTAAAAGTTTATCACGACTTTACCGAAGGAGAAGGTAATGAAAGAAAAATTTTTACTATAACACAAACACCTCCAACAACTTCGTTGTTGTGGGGTTCTGGTTTGTGGGGGGAAGATTGGGCTAGTGGTGCTATTAGTTCTACTGTAAAAATTGGTAGAAACTTGGGTCTTGCTAGAACAGTTCAATTAGAGTTTATTGGTCCCTCTAATCAAAAATGGGGTATTAATAGTATCGGATATAAATATAATTCAAGACGAGTAAAGGGTTAAATATGGCTACCTTAAGCATACCAAATACATTCACAAACGGAACACCTGCTATTGCAACCGAAGTGGTTGCAAACTTTAACGCTGTTAAAACATTCGCTGAAGGAATATCGGCTGGAACCAACATTGATGATGGGTCTATAACATACAGCAAACTGGCTGCTGCCACAGTTTCAGCGTTAACAACAAGCGGGGACAACATGCAAGTCGTTTTGGGTACACAGATTTTCGGTTAACATGTGGAACCCACCCTTTTTGTCCGTGCTAAACAGCAGCGATAAGGATGCCTTGCAGGGCATCTTCAGGTCGTTGCAGTCTGAGTTGGAGAAGATGGCTAAGGAAATTCAGGATTTGAAGTCTATGATTAAGGAACAAAACAGGTAATAGTGATGAGTATGATGGACGCATATTATGGGGATTATGGTATGGCTGAGGCTACGGCACGCAAAAGGCGTGCCACCCAGTCTATTGCTAACCGTCAAGCAGCCCAGTTGGGTCAGATGCGTGGACAAAGGTCGTTGTCTAAACTGACTCAGCAGTTGACCGAGGGTTTTCGTCCTAAGATGGCTGAGTATGGTAGCCGTGGGTTGGCTGGTCCTAATGTGCAGTCTGGTATTCAGCGTGCTGGTTTGAGTCGTTATGCTGCTGATATGCAGGACCGTTTGGGTGAGACTACTCAGCAACTTCAGGATGAGGCTAATTTGGCTGTTTCGCAGGAGGCTAATGCGCAGGCTGACCTTGAGGATTATTTGGCACAGTTACAGTTACAGAAGAAACAGAATGTTATTAATGCTGCTACTGCTTTGAAGCAGTACGCAGCCTACTAGGAGTTGTTATGGGTTTTAGATTAAATACAGTTACAAACAAATGGGAACAAACTTCTGGCGGAAGTCAGGGTGAATCTCGTTTAACTCCTGAACAGAAAAAAGATGGTGCTTTGCGTCAAACTGCTTCACAGTTTGGTTTGTCACCAGAGCAAGTTTTGTATGGAAAAGGTAAGCAGGCTACTGCTGCACGAAAAACTTATAATCAAAGAACTGCTACTAGTTCCACTCCTTATGGTACTGCTCAGGGTCAATACGGTGAAATAACTTTGGCTGAACCCCGAAAAACTGGTCGTGAGTGGATTGGTCGTGACCCGAGCGCAGATGCCGCTTTGGAAGAAGAAATTCCTCTTACTGGTCAGGATGCTATTGATTCAATGTGGAATGCTGTTCGTGATGAGGCTGCTGCTTATCGTCAAACATATGGTGAAGAACCACCTACCAGTTGGTGGGATGCACGAACGACACAGATTGAAAATGAACAAAAGCGTTTTGATACCGCCTCTAAAGCGCAGGCTGGTGCCAGCAATGCTGCTGCTGTTGCAGCCGCAAAAGCAAAGAAAGAAGAACAAGAGCGAGTTCGTAAGGTTAAGGGTGGTCGTCAAGGCGAAGCATTTTTGCGTGAACAGGCTAATACTCGTAAAGCAGAAATGTTGAAGCGTGTAGCAGAGTTGTATGACCCTTTGGAAACAAAATCCAAAGAAGATATGGCTGTTTTTTTGCAGAACGCTTCTGATGCTTTTGATTTGGCTGAAACACAAGTTGGTGAATCGCAAACAAAATTTGAAGAACAGTTTAAACCTAGTACCGCTTATCAGGGTGCACCTGTAAGTACTTTTAATGTTGCCGATAATCCTTTGATTGCTGCTTTGCAGCAGCAGGGTGCTGGTACCGCTGAGGTTGGTGCTGCTACCGATTATGCTAGGCAAACCGCAGCACAGACATCTGCTTTAGAAAAGTGGGCTAATGAGCAGTTGAATGTTGGTCAACAGAATTATGGTTCTGCTGTTCAAAACGCTGCACAAATGGGCACTATGGCTGCCTTGCAGCAGTTGGGTGGTCGTAGGGCTGAGGTTAAATCTGGCATTGAGCAACAGTTTGCTGATGCTTTGTCCAAGATTGCTCAAGAACGCACTAGTGCGGAATCTGGTGTTGACGATACAATTGCAAAAATTATTACTGCGGCTGATGAATTGGCTGCTAAGACTACAGCGGATTATGGTAATTTACCTAAGGAAGAAAAACCTGCGGAACCTAAACCCAAAAAGCCTGCTGCACCTGCCAAACCTGCTGCAACTAAGCCTGCTGCTAAAACACCTGTTGTTCCAGCAGTAGAACCTGTTGTTCCAGCACCGAAGAAAAAGAGTTCAACGGCACCAATCAGGCTCCGATAATGGTTGTTCAGCGTTCGCCGTTCTCACAGAAATCTAGTTCTGCTACAACTGGTTACGGTTTTGACTCCGAGGGCAACCCAGTATATGTTAAAGGTGATGGTACAGTTGTAAACCTGACTATTACAGCAAAAGGGAAAAAACCTAAAACCACTTTTTCTGAAGAAAAAAATAAAGTTGAACAGAAAACAAAACAGATTGTTACTGGTCTTGCTTTAAATCCTAAGTTAAGTTTTGCCGAACAGGCTAAGGCTAGGTCTGCTGCTTTGGCTATTGCTGGTGGTACTGATTCTTCGGTAGCCAATAGGGGACCTATTGGCGAACTTCTTAAAGGTATTGCTTCTGCTCCAGCAAAACTGGCTAAGGGTGCATTTGAAGTTTACGACACTGTTGTGTCACCATTTCAACAAGTTGGTCAAAGTGCCACTAAAGAACTTATTGATGTTATGCGTGGTGAGGGTCCAAGCCTAGAGGACTTTGTTAAACAAGCACGGACAAAAGGGTTTAGTGCTGCTGAGGCTGCTGGTGTGCAAAACAAGTTTGTTAAAGGTATAACGAATTTTGCTTTGGATACTGTTTTTGACCCAACAACTTATTTGACTTTGGGTGCTAGTGCCGCTTCTAAGGCTACACGCTTTGCTTTGGCTAATAAAGCAGCGTTGCTTGCTCCTAAGTATCCTGAGTTAAAACCGTTATTGTCTAATATTGCTCGTTATGGTGCTACTGCTATACCTAAAAATATTCGTGAGGCTGAAGGTATTGTTGCTGGTGTGAAGTATATGGGTAAGGAAATACCTTATACTAGTGGTTTGGCTAAGGCATGGAGGTACTCTGTCGCTCCTGTCCGTGCTTCTATTGGTGATGTTGTTGCTGGTACTACTGCTGGTAAGGTTCTTTTACAGAAAACTACGGCAGAATCCTTAAAGGATTTGACTGTTAAGGGTTTTGGTCGGGCTGCTACACAAAACATTTATAAACCTGAGTTTGTTCAGGGTTTGATGGAAATGTCCTCTAGTGATTGGGCTAAGGGTACTTATACTACTGCTTTGAAGCAGGCTGTTGGTGAGATTTCTCAAACAATGGAAAATGCTAGGGCTGCTGGTTTAACTGATGAAACTATTGGTCAAGTGTATAAGGCTATTGAGCGTGGGTCTGATGCTGGTCTTAGCGATGCGGCTAAGCAGGTTTATTCCGATTATAAGGCTTGGTCTGATAGGTTGCGCAACGAAGTCGTTGCGCTTCAAAGAAACCTTGGTGACGCTTATGGAATAGAAGTAAGCAAAATGGGTTATTTGGAAAATCACTTGTTCCATAAAATTACTCCAGAAGCAAAGGCTTGGACTTTGGGTGATGGTACTGTAACCAAATCTGGTTATCGTTCAGCAGAAATGACTGAAAGAGATTTGTTGGAAACCAATGGCACATTGCATTTCCGTAAACTTAGGGCACCAGTTTATGATGAAAATGGAAAAATTGTTCAGCAAGCAGAGTTTCTTGGTCGTAAAGTTGATGATGCAACTATTGATGGTTTGAATAAGATTTCTATGGAGGAAGTCGGTTTTAAATGGTTTGAGGATGATTTAGGTAATATTGCTCAAGGCTATGCTGAAAGCATTGCCAGAGCAAAGCAGCGTATTGCTTATGTTGACCGTGCTATGAATTATGGACCAGATGCTATTAAGTCTTTGGTGATTAAAGAAGTTGTTAAGGACCCAGAGTTGGTTGATGACTTGGTTCGTATGCGTTCTATTCTTCTTAATACACGCAAACGATTGCGTGCAAAGGTTGGTTTGGCGGGGACAAAAGAAGGTGTTGCTAAATCTGCCGAGGACTTTAACAAGATTTTGGATGATGTTCTTGAGGGTCGTTATCTTGGTCGTAAGTTGCGTGATGCCGAAATGGATGAGATTCAAGCAGAGTTAAATCAGATTTGGGATGTCATTGAGTCTGCTCGCCTTAAGAGTATTCGTGTGTCTCAGGATGCTAAGGGTGAGTTTGACGATATTTGGGGTGGTTATTTGCGTCAGGCTGAAGCGTTGCGTGATGCTATAGCAAATAACACTACTGACCGTCATGTGTTGTTGCAAGATTTTCGTAAAGAGTATGTTCGTTTGGCTGGTGTGGGTAGTGGTTCTGAGCCATTGGATGATAAGTCTTTGGAATGGTTTGCTGAACGCATTAAGCGTTTGCAAAACGGTGGAAAGTCACAGCCTAAAGAGCAGGCTAGGTTGTTGTCTCGTAGGACACAGTTGCGTAGCACATTGGATGAAATGCCTAGTACTTCTGATTTTGATGCTAGTCGCCAGCGTATAGTTGAAGAGTTGGATAAGGTTGATGCCGAACTTGAAAGTGTTCAAGTTCTTGGTGATGTCCGTGAAAATGCTAGTTACGCTAATGATGGTGTTATTTGGGGTTCTGTTCCTGATGCCAGTGATGTTGAAGCACCGTTTCAAGTTTGGACCACTAAGCCTGTTGATGATGAGTTTGGTACTTTTGCTCGTATGCCAGACAGTCTTATGGGTCATGCTATTCCCGAAGAAGAGTTGGTTGATTTCCGTAGTGCGGAAACAATGGGTCAAATGATTACACCAGACACTGTTGCGGATACTGTTAACCGTGTATTCCGTGAGGTTGGTATTGAGGACCCAACTTGGGGTAGTGTTGTTGATGAAGTGTTTACAACTGGTGAGGTTCCTGAAACATTGTCAATTGTCAGCCCAGCAAAGGCTGACTTGCTAGAAGGTTTCCTAGATTTTGGTCGCATGGTTGACGATGCTATTGAGCAGGGTATTGATTTGACCGAGTTTGAGGTTGAAAGTTTTTTTGGTTGGTTACAGAATAACTTCCAAGCGGTAGCAGCAGAATACTCTATTGATAACAGCGATGTTGTTGCTAATGGTATGGTTAATGACTTCTTGCGTGGAATAACAAACGATGCTTATAATAGTGGATTCAAAGGTGTTCTTGTTCCGATGCGAACAATATTTACAGACCTAGATGATATCGGTTCTGAGTGGGCTGTTTTGTTGCCGAAAGATACGCCGATGCCTATTGTCGGTGTTAATGCTACAGATGAGTGGCAAACTGTTATGGATAATCCTTTAGCGGAACAGATTCTGCGTGGCTCAAAAGAGTCTTATGAACTTGATTTGCTTTCCAGAGGTGATTCTTTGCGCACTGAAGGAATTGACCTTCAGGCTATGCAGGAGGCTAGGGATTCTCTTGCTAGGGAATTAGATGAGATTACCAGTCCAGCGGATGATTTGATGGACCGTATGCGGTCCACAGAAACTGTACGATTTGATGGCAGGGACATGCCAGTTAAGAAGGCAAGGAAGATGCTTGCCAACATGGATTCTGTCCTTGCTAGAGAAACAAATAATGTTGACCGTCAGGTTAATAACATTTTGGCTAATGAGTATGGCTTAAGCCCAGAGGCTGAAGCCGTCAGAATGTCCCTTGAGGAGCGTTTACCTATTCTTATGAATAATGCTCGTGCTATGGATAATTGGGATGGCACTATGGGTCGTTTAATTGAAAACGAAATAGATGGTGTAAAGTTGTTGTTGGCTCGTAAACCTGCCAAGGGTTCTACTGGTGCTTCTAATGCGGCTTGGGTTCGTGATGTTGAACGCCATTTGGCTGACAGCGATTTGCTTGATTTTGACCCTGCTCTTAAGGATGCTTATGACCGTGTTGTTGGTCTAGTTCATCTTGGTGAAGTTGATTTGGCTAAGATTGATAACGAGATTGCCGATAATGCTTTGCAAATCGGTAAGGCTAGGGCTGGTGAAATAGGCAAAGTTATTTTTGAGGATGCTGAGCGTGGATGGGAAGCACTTGAAGGTATGGGTGTTCAGGTTCCAGATGAGGTTGCCGCCAAGTGGCGACCAAACTTAAAGAAGTTGCGTGACACCAATGAAGCAGAAAAAATGTGGAAGTATGTCAATAACTTGAACAACTATTGGAAGCGGTATGTGACCGCTTCTATCGGTTTCTTTATGCGTAATGGTTTCTCTGGAGCCTTTATGAATTATGCTGATGGTGTTGGCTTGGACGAAATGCGTATTGGTTTGGCTTGGGCTAGGGCACAAGCGGAATCAAAGGGCAAAGTCAAGGCTGGTGACACATATGCTAACTGGATGTCTCGTGCTGGTATTAATACTGCCGAAGGAATGGAAGAAGCGGAACTGGTACAGAAGATTGTGGCAGCAACTGGTCGTGGTCAAAGCGATGATTTTGCTTTGCCCGCTTTTGGTCTTGAGGGTGCTAATGGAAATGTTGTTACCCGTGCAAGCAATAGGTATCTAGGTTTTTATAGTCGCAAGAATGACCTTGTTGAGAACGCTTTGCGTATTCCTATGGCGTTGGATTCGGTTCGCCGTGGCATGGACTTTGATGAGGCTGTTGCTCGTATTCGCCGTGTCCATTTTGATTACACAGATTTGTCCACGATGGATGAAAAGATTAAGCGTGTTGTTCCGTTTTGGATTTGGACTAGCCGTAACATTCCTTTGCAGGTCACACAGATGGTTACTAGACCCAAAGCATATGTTCAATATGAACGGCTTAAGCGTGAGTTCCCTGTTAACGAGGAGTTAATGGTTCCTAGTTGGATTCAGAAAATTAGTCCTTTTGGTGCTGGGGCTGGTGCCGTTATAACACCTGACCTTCCAATGGTTCGGCTGGCGCAGAACCTAAAAGACATTGCTACTCCTAGTGGTTTGGTTGGTATGACTACACCGTTATTGCGTGTACCAGTAGAAATATGGTTGGGCAAGCAAGTAGCATTGGACATTCCATTTGGTGATAAGCGCACCGCTAATGGTGTTGAGAAGGCTGTCGCCAAACTAATGTATAGTCTTACTGGCACACAGTGGGCGGATATTGACCCAGATACTGGCAAGATGATGATTGACCCTAGGGCTACTTATGTTATTGAACAGGCTTTGCCAACTTTGGCGCAAGGTTTCCGTTTGACTGGTGGTAAACTAGGTGGTAAAGAATCACTTGAAGAACGCTGGATTGGTAATGTTCTTAACTGGTTTGGTGTTCCTTATAGGCAGATTGGTGAACAGCAACAGCGTGGTGAAGCAATCAGACGCAACTTCCAGTTGTCAGATTTGGAAAAACAACTTAAGGACTTAACTAAAAAGTCATCTACTGAA
>Ga0209229_10000821_pt1 | contig 12877 bp, 4 predicted proteins | sample SanBayMetagenome_FD_187466 | JGI IMG/M metagenome (GOLD analysis project Ga0209229, IMG submission 187466) | Freshwater and sediment microbial communities from dead zone in Sandusky Bay, Ohio, USA (SPAdes) (version 2) | ecosystem: Environmental > Aquatic > Freshwater > Lentic > Sediment | place... | reverse complement strand
ACTCATTATCCGTCTCACGTCCAATATAGCTGGTGCGCGCACCTGTGCCGCTGGAGGTGAGTTCGTCACCGAAGGCCGTGTAGGAACGTGATTCGATCACGCGTGCTGCGTTGTCGAGCGTGATGCGGTTCACCGTTTCTTCGGTCTCCTTCGCCGTGGCTGAGCTCTCGTCCATGCTCTAACATTGCGCACGGTGAAAAAGACCGTCACTGCCGAAACCGAGTACAACTGAATATCACCCCGAAAGATGACGAAAAAGCCTGTAGCGTACCACGTGAAACCGGCAGCAAGCATGAAGGAGACGGTTAGTGCTGCGTCCAGCAAGCCATCTCGGCGACTTGTGCACGTTGGATTGGTACGGCTTTCGAATGCGTTGAGGAGATCGCGTACGACTTCGGATATCATCAACCCAACTACGAATGCGGTTGCGAAGTTCAGCTTACCGGCGGAAGTAGACTCCTGCCATGTTAACCTGGTACTCTCTGGACTTAAGATCGCAAGACAAGTAATCGGTACTGTAAAGATTGCGAAGAGAAGCAGTCTCCATTTCAACCGTTCATACCGGCCAAGCCAGCGAATCTTGAGCTGCTCTGTCATGGCTTGGTGACAATTGGTTTCATGGCGACAGCGGTATTGTCTCTGCTCACAGGGTTAGTCATAATCTTGGATGCACCCTGAAGACCAAAGCTGACTAGGCCGAGTACCGATTCCTCCTTTACACCACGTCCAATCTGACCTACAGCGTCACGTGCAGACTCAACAGCTGCAACCTGTGCAGCACGTGTCCTCCCCCCGGCAAGAGTATTCTCTTCACGGCGCAAAGCATCAGTGACCATCTTGCCGGCTGGCGACTTACTCGCCGCGCTTGCCAATACATCAGCGGTGCCCCCGATAGCACCACCCGCTATCCCATCAAAAGCAACATCACCAACCGTCGTCTCCTCCCCTGAAACAGCTCGTTTTGCTGCTCCCTCGGCAACAGATATCACGGCCGTTCCTACGATACGAGTTGTTGCTGAGGAGAAGGCAGACAAGCCGCCGGTCAAGCCACCTGCTGCTGCGGCAATCAGTACGCGACCGCCATCGATCTCCGAAACCGAGCGATTCTCAAAAATCATCTGGCTTGCAACTTCAACTGCTGCTCCAATGACAACACCCCAAGGAAACGCCCCAGATGGATCGCTCTTGATGATCGGTGTGTTCTCTGAGTAGTGATACGGGGTCAGATGCGCGAACTCCTTCCACAGCGGATCGGTACTCAGGAAGCGGCCGTAGGTTGGGTCGTAGAGTCTGACTCCATAAAACCCTAGATCGGACTCATTATCCGTCTCACGTCCAATATAGCTGGTGCGCGCACCTGTGCCGCTGGAGGTGAGTTCGTCACCGAAGGCCGTGTAGGAACGTGATTCGATCACGCGTGCTGCGTTGTCGAGCGTGATGCGTGCAGAGCCGAGGTGATCGTGCAGGACGTATTCAACTGCCCCCGTCGGACGCATGATCAGGCGCGTATGGGCCGGTCCGTACGAGTTGTACTCCACAGGCCAGAGCCATGCTGTCGTTGGGGGTTGACCGCAGAACGCGCCTTGGATGCCGTTGTAGCTGGCCAGCTGCTTGGCATCAGCACCCAGCAGCGTGTAGGTCCATGCCAGACCGTCGGCAGGGATATCACTAGAATACTGACGCTTCTGCTCGCGCTCCTGCAACGGACCAAACCGGTAGCGCCATTCGCTGATGGGTTGCAAGGCGGCATCAGGCGTGCAGGAGCCTTGCAAGCCCCCTACATCGCGCTGCACGCGGTAGCGCTCGATCAGACCAAACGCATCATAGGCAAACGACTCGCTGCGCGCTACCGTACGTCCACCCTGCACATCTGTGCGCTCGCGCGTGGCAAGCGCGCCGTCGCTGTGATAGCCAAGCGTGTGACTGCGATACCCCGGCGTGGCAACATCACCCTGCACAAACCCCGTCAAACGATTCGTCGTCGGGGCGTGGGTGTAGGAGTGGACGATACCGTAGATGTCGTTGAGCATTGAACGGCGATTGCCAACTTGATCGTACGCATACATCTCAGCATGCACGAGAGCATTGTTTGGTCCATTCGTTCTTGCCCATACAGTTCTTCCCAGTGCATCATACTGATACATTGCATTCTCGATCGCTCCATTACCGAGCGACCATGCATTGGTGATCTGGTCGAGATCGTCATAGCCAAGGCGCTGCTCGAAGATGGTGCGCGCCAGCAGATCAGACGTTTGCGTGCGCGTACGCAGCTGAGCGCCACGTGCATTCACATCAATGGTGGTTGTCACACCAAGGCGTGGGTAGTCGACTGAGGTAACTGCATCGGCAGCATCGTACCCATACACCGCATGCGGCAGTGCCTGACGATTCAGCTCGATCAACGTTGGTCGTTGCGGTGTCATACTTGTGCCGAGCCCATAGGCAATGCCATTGCTGCGCTCAGCCCACATCTTGCTGACACGACCTTCGCTGTCGTACCCATAGAATGTTGCATGCTGACCTGTAGCATCGACAACATGCACTGATGTGATCTTGTTAAGCGCATTGTACCGGTAGTATACGGCATCGAAGCCGATGTTCTCTGTAAGGCGAAGCTGAGCTTCGACACGCCCACGCTCGTCGTACGAGAGCACAATGTAGTGAAACGGCTGTCCTCCATGCGTTCGATAGGCTACTGCAGCCATCCGGCCACGTAGGTTCCGCACTGTGTCGCGTGGTGCAAGTGCATTCCACACGACTGCGGTTGGGAACCCCGCCCAGACTGCGCCGACGGATGGTGGGAGGTCGTCGTACCATGAGCTCTGGAGCACAAACGAGGGATAGCGATGAATCTCTTCGAACTCTCCAAGAGGAGCTTTCACGGTGGGATACGGATGGAACCTTACGGCATGTTGGATGACATTCTGTGGTAACCCCGGAAACGCAGGGTTGAAGGTGTGCGAATTCATGGCATTAGCTAATGGCGGACAGATGGCAGCCATTTGCACAAGATTGTTGCCGTTTGGCGGAAGACCCTGCGGCTGCATGCCCATCTGATAGAGCGCAGGTGGCGTTGCAACCGGCGCCATGAAGAGCGTGTTGTTGACCGTAGGTACTGGATTCGACACCGCTGTATGCAGAACATCGGGGTTGAGCACATCAGTCAATCGTTGGTTAAGGACCAAGTTGTTCCCTGGGTTCTGCGTGTGAAAAGCGGCTTCTCCGATTATCGTCGTTCTACCGAGATCATCGTACTGACGGAACGTGAGCTTCGCTGCATCGGCCTGCGCTTGAGTCTGCGAAAACCTCAGTCGTCCGGCGACGTCATAAGCGTACGACGTGGTGCCATTGTCTGGATGGCTCGTCGTTTTCACATTACCAAAATCATCGTACGAATACGATATCATCTGACCTATCGGGTTGGTCACCGTGAGAGTACGTCCGAATGAATCGTACGTAAACCAGGTGCACGCATTTCGGCTGCGCGTTGGATCCGCCTGCATCAGATCCTCGGCGAAGTTCACCGAGTCGTATGCCTGCACTGTAACAACGGTTCGCCCGAGTCCGTCGGTGAATGTTGCGTGAAGACGCTCTGAGTTCTCAGTGGAAGAGGAAACAACCTGGAGTGTTCGGACGCAGTAGCCATTGAAGTGTTGGGCAAATGATGTAGGGAAGAAGAAATCAGCTGGAGTGCGGACGTCGAGCATCTGGCGCTCACGCGCAACACCCGAGATGATTGGTTGTGCATTCGCGGCTCCAATGTCAGGCCAATCTCGGACAAACGGTCCAGTCTCCGACCCAGTCTGCATGCCCCATCCATCATAGAGTCGTGTCGTTGCAAGTTGTCGTTCGTTGACAGATGTGCTCACCTGACCAGCGCCTGTGTAGATCACATTCGTCTCGGATGCTGCAGTGAGGGTGCTTGTGGGATCAAGGAACCCTTGAGCGCTTGGCTCGAAACCGCGCAGCGTTCGTTTCACTAAGTCATCGGTTGTGAGCTCAGTGAGCTGCTTCGTATGGCGGGTGTAGACGCTCAGATTCGGCATTGTAGAGATCACCGGATAGGAGACGTAGTCATACGCGGTTGGACGATCATCGATCTTAACCTTTGTAAGCACTCGGTGTGCAGGTGCATCTGCGTGTTCGATGTGCATTGTCCAGTCATTCTGGGCATTCACATCAGGCTCTGTGATTACTCCCTCAAGCTCGAGTCGGATATCACCGAAGTCAACGCGGCCATACGTGTCGCCAAGTGGTTTGATTTCAAGTCGAAGTCGAACGTCCTCATCGCCCACAGAGCCCGTTGCCAGCGAACTGAATCCTGGGATCGCCATTAGATCAAGCGACACACGTCCGTCATAGGTGGCTACTGGTGAGTACGCAGGCTGTTGATTAGGATCTAACACCTGGCCAATTAGAAGAGGATTGGCATCGTCCTGCTGATGAATCACATTATCATCTGCATATAGGGTGAGCACAACCGGATACGCCAAGACGTATTCCGGCATGGCTCCGACGGACAGCGAGATCTTTCCATTGGTCAACTCCTTCACACGTGACCTTGGGACAATGAACTCGACCATTGTCGTGTGTCGGACGAGATACTTCGAGGTAACGAGCTCCGCCTCAGGTGGCGTGGTGTGCTGCACTGTCTCCGCCCCCTCGCTCTTTACACGAATTCCGCCATCGCTCGAGCACGGGCACTGCCCTGGTGGTAGTCGAAAGACACCAACGCTATACTGAGGCAGCTGTTCAGCGGGCTCATCGACTGCCTGCAGGACCATCGGAACTGGTGCATCGCAATCAACAAAGCACCGCAGCACCTGCTTTGTTAGTGCCTTCTCCGAAGTAAACCCCCATCCTTCAACATTGAGCTTGCTAACGATACGATCAATCGAAATCTGCTCGGGATCCGATGGAAAATCAAGAGGTAGCCACGCAGTCTTCAATCGTCCGATGTCGTCATAGGAGAACTGACTCAAAAACCCGTTGGCGTCGACAGTCGCACTCGTCAACCCGTAATGCGTGTATGCCTGTGAGGTCTCGATACGCATCACACCATCTGCGCTTGAATTCAACGATGATGGCGTTGTTGGTCGCCGTACGACACTCATGCTATGAATCGGCTGTTCATACAATCGTGCGAAACGATTGTCAAGAGCTAAGCTGACGCGTCGATCCTTTTCGGATGTGAGCGAACCCATCGGACTGCAGTCGAAATTCGTGATCTGGCGTATTCCGCTTTGCGTTCCTAACGCGATAGCAAGACTCGAGTTGTTTGCGAACTGGCCACCAGCGTAACTCAGGTGTTGCTGCCCGCCAAGATGGTCGGTCATGGTCGCTGGAAGCGCGCGAACGGCGAGCAGTCCAACGGATTGATGATACTGAACTCCACGCGTGCGGGAACGTTCAGTGTCTCGTCCACTTGTCATTGAAAATGTCTGCCTGCCGTATGCAGCGACACCACCCAGTGCAGGCGTTGGTACCGTAGTGTTGTATACGTTTGACGTCATTTGCTCGGTGCGCCACGCGTTCTTACCATCCTGCGTCACGGTTGAGATCAGCAATCGCGAGTATGGTGGGAGGTAATGAAATGAGTCCCCTTCGTTAGGCGCATTGTCTAGGATCACAACCCATGGGTCAGTCTCTTGAGCGTTGTTCCAACGATACTCCCATTCATCCACGGGGTGCAAGGCGCGAAGGTTTTCGAGCGACTTCAACTTGTCCCATCGTTGCATTGTCTCGCTGTAAGACGCACTCGAAAATGAGAATGGCAGATAACCGTACTCTTCGATTGTCCTAGATAGCGCGGAATACCCACCATCGCCTGAGGGTTGGGAGAGTGTAGCTGTCTTTTGCTTGAGCAACACCCCATAACTATTGATCAACTGAACACCGCGGCTCACAATGTCACCATCACGCATGCCGTACGCGATATAGTCGGGAGCAGGATCATACTGATAACTATACTCGGTTCGCGCTTTTGGTAGAACCTGTGGCTCACCCTGACCAATGTGTTTCCAAGACTCACTCAGCGTGTGATCAGGAAGATGCCAGTTTCGCTCCCAGGGTGTTCTAACGTGATCATAGACAGTCTTTTCCACTTCCGATCTATCACCCACGCGCGTCGCACGTTGAACAACATCCGTATGGTAGATGTGGCGATCAAATGCTCCGTCTGTCATGTTGAAGTACGATTGATCGCCAATTGGCATCTTGAAACGCGCTACCTTTTCTGTTGTCGTCGTGTGCACGATCGCGCCATTGGGGCTGTACGTGGCCCGATTGACAGTTGTCTCTGCTTCCCGCGGTACATCATCAGGAGCATTGACCGCAGTGTAGTTGTAGTCGCGCTCGTATGTTTCCATCCAAAGCACGTTGCCAGCATTTGAACCGAGCGCTGACGTGAATGCACGATCTTTTTTTGTCAGAGCAATGGCCACCGTGCTCCCAATCGGGTCGACGATTGGCGAGTTGCCAGGCGCAGGTACTGCGCTGAACTCAGGAATGTATGATACGTGCCAATTATTGTCATCCTCCGGAATGGCTGCGTCGTAACGACCCCGGAGGAATGCTGTGAAGACGGCATCGTCTGGTTCAGAGACTAAATAGTCGATCGAATACGTGGCATACGGGTCTTGCACAAGCGTTAATCGGGCCACCTGCGTGAGTAGATCAGAGTGGTTAGTGCTTCCATGCCCGGGACACAAACAATCACCATCCGGGTCTGGACAGCATTCCGTCTCTCCTTTAAGCGATGTGAACGGAAATGGAGACGCTTTCTGTACTCGAGTGTATGGCTCGTACGTCAATCGATACTCTCTAGGTCCTGGGTCAACAACACGTGTGACCAGTGGCGTCCATGATTGGTACTGATACGGATCATCCCACTGTGTCGTGTTATCAGGTCCATATGCCGGCACGCCCTCGTAGTAGCTTGACTTGCTATCGTTATCCCGCGTGCCCGACAACAACCCTGCGTCGCACTCGATCACAAACAGACGTCCGAGGGCATTGATTTCGAGGCCTCTTCCCGTGTAGCCTATTGTGTGATTATCAAAACCGGTGAGCGAGCTGCGGCCCCGCGAAAGATTTCCATCCGGACACTCCATCCCATTGTGGCTACTATACGAAAACGACGTAACTGGTAGCGAGTTGTACGTTATTGAACGAAGATAGAAGACGCTAGGTGCAGATGCTCCGTATCCGCTGTAGGTGAAATCGTCAGCACTGTACTTATCTGTGTTACCTCCAACCGCATCTTGACCAAACATTGGCTCGAGGCCAAAAGGTGTCTTGTATTCCTCAAACACAAAGCAGGACCCATCGCCCGGATAGTAGTACACAGTTCGCGGGACGTACTCCGCCGGAATGTCTGTACTACTCCAAAACGAGTAGTTGGGGTGCTCCTCTAACTGACGATAAACCGCTTCCTTATACCTGGCAGACATTCGCGAAGGATTGAGCTTCACAATCGCAAATGCAGTCGAATTCGCATCTGCAGTGACGTAGGTCCCAGAGACAAGATTCTGTCGCGTTGGAGTTACGCCAGGTGCAGTCTCAACGCGCTTCTCCATTCGCACAAGTGACAATGTGCTGCCATCTGCGCGAAGCAACTTGATTTCGTCGAGAAACTCGTCGTTCTGCAGCGGTCGTTCCGTCGACCTCATCGAATTACAGGCATCATATCCATCCAACAACCAGTTTAGATCGTCCTCACCGAATTGAGAGTCAAATGGCTTATTGATGTTCTTAACATCCTGACGCAGCCACGGCTGCAGAACATTTCGCGTTACGCTATGCAGCGCTTGGACTGCGAAGCCGTTGACGCCAAGAATCCAAACCGGTCGATTCTGCTTCAGTGATATCCATGAGTCCGACTGATAATCATATCGCTGGTAGGCCGTGAATGAGGCATTCTGATTGTAGGAGAGTGATACGTTCACTGGGTAGCTATTGACGCTGTACGACGAGATGTCGAATACATACTGAACGTTACCAGTTGACCGGGACACCGAGACATTCCCGTCTACGGTGCGAGCCTTGTCTTTCATATACCCCCGCTGATCATACAGCGAGGAGACATGTTCGATGTTGTCCAGCCAAGTTGATGTCGCTTGACCACTTGCACATGCTATCCAGAAGGGGAGCAGCGCCAAGCTTACGAGCAGGAACCGAACAATTGACATAGCAGTAACTCCAGAGAATATCGATGGTAACTTCGACACTGATTAGTCTATCGCAGCCCAGGAACGATTGCATCACATGCTGTTGCGCAGGATGGATTCGCTCCCGCATCACCACCCACTTGCCGACTATCGGTCAGAGGACAGTTCCTTGTGATGTTCCGCCGCGCCTCATTCGTAAATGCCCAATCCGAGCAGTTAGCCTTTCGCATCACCGTCAGGTAGGAAACGCAGCATTCAGTCCCACATGGCATCGCGGGCCCCTGAGGCGGCAATACCTGCCAACAGGCTGGTCTGGCTACTCGCCAGACCCATTGCTCTGCATTCGGATTGTTCGAAGTGCCAGTGGGGAACTGCATTCCGTTAGTTGTCACGAATTGACGAATAGCTCGCTCGATCGTAACCCTGGGATCACCATTAGTCGCACAGCCCGGCGTATAGGCTGCCGAGACAACCTCAACTTCAAAGATCCCAGAACATACCCTTGTCCGTATCGTCAATGTCACAGCGCAGCCCCCACCCATATCCACCGACACTGCTCGTTGGGAGTAAGGGGCTGTTGCCGCACTGCAATCCGTCGCGCACGGCTCTTGAGCCGATATTGTCACAAGGGCAGCTAGCAGCACAGCAATGAAGTACGTGCATAGATGCATGAAGTAATGCATGGAGCTCCTTAGCGAAGAATGATAAACTGTGCTACTGCAAGGGCTCCGTCGCTACCGATGACACGCAGACTGTACATCCCGTTCGGCAGCTCACCAACTGCGAGCTGGGCACGATGAACGATCCATGATGGCAACGAAGTCTCCGACACGACCTCGCCACTCATCGATACGAATTGCACGCGCAATGGTGCTATCAGCCCGGTAGTGTGAATGTCAACAAGATCGCCGTTCGCGGGATTTGGCACTACGCGTACCATTCGATACTCATCGGATTCCGCACGCAGCTCAACGGTGGATGTTGTAAACCGGATTGAGCTCTCAATCCTTGGTACATTGGTTTCCACATCCGTACGAAGCATTCGACCAATGAACGTGCGTCCGGACCTTGTTGAGTCAACGACTTCGATGCCCTTACCAAGCTCCACAGTTCGATGTATGACGGGCATTGCATGAACACCCGCTGCGTTGTTGAAATCGATTAACGTCAGGGTATCGATGCCACGCTGTGCAAAAAGAACAATGGTGAACGTCGTATCTCGATTCAGCGTGTCATTGCCTATGGCCTTGCGAACCGTACCTCGAGTGCTTAGCACCAGATCTCGATAGCTGTCGTCGTTGTTTGTGACAGCAAACAACGAGTATCTCGCGCCCGATACATTCGCAACGCGGAGCGTCGTTACGCTTCTGTATGTGCGATCACCTTCTGCGTACCACGCCTCATCGCAACTGGCCGCTGTGTCGCGTATACCCCAGAAGATCTTCAGCCAAGATGTGTCGCTACGGACACTGTTCTGAATACGAACTGTATCTGGAACACAGTCCGCGTTTAGATCTTCAATGGCCGAGACGATTGATGTTGATGATTGCGCCTTTGCCACATGTGAGGCAAACAGCGACCAGCAAATGAGTGCCATCACTCGTACCATACAATATTGCATGTCAATATTCCCGTGTGTATCTACATAGATTATTGAACACTAGCGTCACAACATACACTGCGAATGAAAATATCCAACGTACTCATTTCATACACTAGCGATCACTGTTAGCTAATGCCATGAATTCGCACACCTTCAACCCTGCGTTTCCGGGGTTACCACAAAATGTCATCCAACATGCGGTAAGGTTTCATCCGTATCCCACCGTGAACGCTCCTCTTGGAGAGTTCGAAGAGATTCATCGCTATCCCTCGTTTGTGCTCCAGAGCTCATGGTACGACGACATGCCACCATCCGTCGGCGCAGTCTGGGCGGGGTTCCCAACCGCAGTCGTGTGGAATGCACTTGCACCACGCGACACAGTGCGGAACCTACGTGGCCGGATGGCTGCAGTAGCCTATCGAACGCATGGGGGACAGCCGTTTCACTACATTGTGCTCTCGTACGACGAGCGTGGGCGTGTCGAAGCTCAGCTTCGCCTTACAGAGAACATCGGCTTCGATGCCGTATACTACCGGTACAATGCGCTTAACAAGATCACATCAGTGCATGTTGTCGATGCTACAGGTCAGCATGCAACATTCTATGGGTACGACAGCGAAGGTCGTGTCAGCAAGATGTGGGCTGAGCGCAGCAATGGCATTGCCTATGGGCTCGGCACAAGTATGACACCGCAACGACCAACGTTGATCGAGCTGAATCGTCAGGCACTGCCGCATGCGGTGTATGGGTACGATGCTGCCGATGCAGTTACCTCAGTCGACTACCCACGCCTTGGTGTGACAACCACCATTGATGTGAATGCACGTGGCGCTCAGCTGCGTACGCGCACGCAAACGTCTGATCTGCTGGCGCGCACCATCTTCGAGCAGCGCCTTGGCTATGACGATCTCGACCAGATCACCAATGCATGGTCGCTCGGTAATGGAGCGATCGAGAATGCAATGTATCAGTATGATGCACTGGGAAGAACTGTATGGGCAAGAACGAATGGACCAAACAATGCTCTCGTGCATGCTGAGATGTATGCGTACGATCAAGTTGGCAATCGCCGTTCAATGCTCAACGACATCTACGGTATCGTCCACTCCTACACCCACGCCCCGACGACGAATCGTTTGACGGGGTTTGTGCAGGGTGATGTTGCCACGCCGGGGTATCGCAGTCACACGCTTGGCTATCACAGCGACGGCGCGCTTGCCACGCGCGAGCGCACAGATGTGCAGGGTGGACGTACGGTAGCGCGCAGCGAGTCGTTTGCCTATGATGCGTTTGGTCTGATCGAGCGCTACCGCGTGCAGCGCGATGTAGGGGGCTTGCAAGGCTCCTGCACGCCTGATGCCGCCTTGCAACCCATCAGCGAATGGCGCTACCGGTTTGGTCCGTTGCAGGAGCGCGAGCAGAAGCGTCAGTATTCTAGTGATATCCCTGCCGACGGTCTGGCATGGACCTACACGCTGCTGGGTGCTGATGCCAAGCAGCTGGCCAGCTACAACGGCATCCAAGGCGCGTTCTGCGGTCAACCCCCAACGACAGCATGGCTCTGGCCTGTGGAGTACAACTCGTACGGACCGGCCCATACGCGCCTGATCATGCGTCCGACGGGGGCAGTTGAATACGTCCTGCACGATCACCTCGGCTCTGCACGCATCACGCTCGACAACGCAGCACGCGTGATCGAATCACGTTCCTACACGGCCTTCGGTGACGAACTCACCTCCAGCGGCACAGGTGCGCGCACCAGCTATATTGGACGTGAGACGGATAATGAGTCCGATCTAGGGTTTTATGGAGTCAGACTCTACGACCCAACCTACGGCCGCTTCCTGAGTACCGATCCGCTGTGGAAGGAGTTCGCGCATCTGACCCCGTATCACTACTCAGAGAACACACCGATCATCAAGAGCGATCCATCTGGGGCGTTTCCTTGGGGTGTTGTCATTGGAGCAGCAGTTGAAGTTGCAAGCCAGATGATTTTTGAGAATCGCTCGGTTTCGGAGATCGATGGCGGTCGCGTACTGATTGCCGCAGCAGCAGGTGGCTTGACCGGCGGCTTGTCTGCCTTCTCCTCAGCAACAACTCGTATCGTAGGAACGGCCGTGATATCTGTTGCCGAGGGAGCAGCAAAACGAGCTGTTTCAGGGGAGGAGACGACGGTTGGTGATGTTGCTTTTGATGGGATAGCGGGTGGTGCTATCGGGGGCACCGCTGATGTATTGGCAAGCGCGGCGAGTAAGTCGCCAGCCGGCAAGATGGTCACTGATGCTTTGCGCCGTGAAGAGAATACTCTTGCCGGGGGGAGGACACGTGCTGCACAGGTTGCAGCTGTTGAGTCTGCACGTGACGCTGTAGGTCAGATTGGACGTGGTGTAAAGGAGGAATCGGTACTCGGCCTAGTCAGCTTTGGTCTTCAGGGTGCATCCAAGATTATGACTAACCCTGTGAGCAGAGACAATACCGCTGTCGCCATGAAACCAATTGTCACCAAGCCATGACAGAGCAGCTCAAGATTCGCTGGCTTGGCCGGTATGAACGGTTGAAATGGAGACTGCTTCTCTTCGCAATCTTTACAGTACCGATTACTTGTCTTGCGATCTTAAGTCCAGAGAGTACCAGGTTAACATGGCAGGAGTCTACTTCCGCCGGTAAGCTGAACTTCGCAACCGCATTCGTAGTTGGGTTGATGATATCCGAAGTCGTACGCGATCTCCTCAACGCATTCGAAAGCCGTACCAATCCAACGTGCACAAGTCGCCGAGATGGCTTGCTGGACGCAGCACTAACCGTCTCCTTCATGCTTGCTGCCGGTTTCACGTGGTACGCTACAGGCTTTTTCGTCATCTTTCGGGGTGATATTCAGTTGTACTCGGTTTCGGCAGTGACGGTCTTTTTCACCGTGCGCAATGTTAGAGCATGGACGAGAGCTCAGCCACGGCGAAGGAGACCGAAGAAACGGTGAACCGCATCACGCTCGACAACGCAGCACGCGTGATCGAATCACGTTCCTACACGGCCTTCGGTGACGAACTCACCTCCAGCGGCACAGGTGCGCGCACCAGCTATATTGGACGTGAGACGGATAATGAGT
>Ga0209229_10000820_pt1 | contig 12885 bp, 10 predicted proteins | sample SanBayMetagenome_FD_187466 | JGI IMG/M metagenome (GOLD analysis project Ga0209229, IMG submission 187466) | Freshwater and sediment microbial communities from dead zone in Sandusky Bay, Ohio, USA (SPAdes) (version 2) | ecosystem: Environmental > Aquatic > Freshwater > Lentic > Sediment... | reverse complement strand
TGGCCCAGGGTATCGATGACTACGACTACACGTCGGCCAAGATTCGGCTCGACATGATCCGGTCGAAGCAAAAGGCCAAAGAGGACGAGCAAGCCCCGGCGACAAATCAGCTCACGAACGAAAACGAAACGGTACCGATCGAATCACCGCCCAAGGAGTCTGCATCGCAAGCTCAGGAAAACACGCAGGATCAAGACCGCAAAAAAAAGACACCTATGTCGATTTCGAATCTATCCAAAGGTGAGTTCATGAGCCTGGTCAAGTTGGAGACCGCTTCGAATGATCCTCAGTTGCACAAGGATGGCTACAGGTGTAGCGACAAAGGTTTTTTGGACTACACCGTCGAAGAGTACTTGGACGCATTGAGATGGTGTATCAAACATAAGTTGTTCCGAGCCGATGCAACGATGCCCGAGGATGTTCCGGAGTGTTTAATGAAGAACAGTTTGGGGCCTGAGCTAGTGCTTCAGCAAGCCCGAGAGTTTGGCGAGATGTATCGATATCGGGCTGGTTGCAAGCCTGATCCGGATGCGCAGCGGGACTCTTCGGATGACAAAGCAGCCGAATCAGGCAGAGCCTCAGGCCCAGAGGACACCCAGGCCCAATAGGGTATCCTGCGGAGGCTCTTCCACGGCTATCACCCACGAGTTCTTCCGAGCAAGCTCAGGGCTTTGCTGAAGGCAATCAAGCAAAGGCTTCACGCGGGAGATAAACGGGAGGCAAGGGGAGGGAAAGATAAGCTGCTGAGCCGATGGGATTCGTCCTGAGACGGACTAGATGGTAGTTCAGTTAGGGGCGAGATGGGGTCTTGAGGGAACGCTGATGGATTTCCTTCGAAGGGCCGAAGTGGCTCAGCGCATGCGGTGCGCGCTAAGGCGGGATGAAAGTCGCCTGAATTGGTCTCTAAACCCATCTTTTGGGTGGAATCGCCGCTCGATTCCACCATCGACCGCCCAATGCATCGCGGTCGTTTCCCTAATTAACTCGCGAATTATCTTGGGGACAGTCCCTGGGTATGTATGCGTTTCTTATCGTTCAAGCCACTTTAGCAAAATTGGTTCAAGAAGTTCTTTGACGCCCTCGGTGGATAAGTGATCATCGTCCCAGTAGTAACAGACGTCTGAATCTCCTATCTTACTGAATCCACTTTCATCAAAACAGCTTCCCTTCACATCCAAGATGGCGACCCCAAATTCCGATAATTCGCTAAAAAAGCCATTTAGTGGCTCATGGATATTTTCATATTCTTCGAGCGAAATTCCTTTGGGTATTTCAGAAAGAAACACTCTGGATCTCACCCATGCGGGTGTAGGGTCAAATTTTTGTCTCGGCACCTGCCGTAGAATTCCTACTTCCGTCCCTTTTTCGCGGAGGAATCGTACCAGTTTTTGAAGCTCAACGCTCTCGCCTTTACGGTTCTGCATTAGTGCACCGTCCCATTTGCCAACCAAAAGAACCTTTCGGATTTTCCTTTTCGATAACAATTCAAAGGTCATTTCCCCCCAATCGACGGTATCCTCGTGATAACTGCTTGTAAAAGGTCCAACTCCCGATTTTGCAGCAACAACACCCTGTAAATCACGCTGCGTCGCAATCGACTCGAGTGACTTGTGGAGCATCCGGGCGTGACTATCTCCCCAGACAAGGAAATCGATAGGATCATCTGGACCTACTATGCTTTTCTTGCCAATTCCACGAAGCTTATCCTTGCCATCCTTGAACAACACTCCGTTTTGTTCTGATAGGACGGAACCATCTCTTAATAGATCGAGATTTCTGATTTTCTCCGGAATCCTGAACGCGGCTCCTTCGGTTGACCTAACCAAAAAATCAACAAAAAAAACAATCAACAAAGAAGCGATCGCAGCACACAATAGCTTAGTAAATCCCAAGTTCTTTAGCCTCCCCTTTCTGAATGGGCTCTCAATGTACCAGTAAGACAAACAGGCAACGCCAAAACTAGATAGGACGATTAGTGATTGAAACGCTATAGAATGCTCAAAACCAAAAACATAGTTGGCATAAGCGATGATGGGCCAATGCCACAAATACCATGAGTAGCTCACTAAGCCGATAAAAACGAGGAGCTTATTTTCGAAAAACTTGGAGACTACGGTTTCATGTCCGGTATGTAAGTAGATTAATCCTACAGTGCAAAACACTGGAGCTATAGCGTTAACACCTGGGAATGGAGTAGTTGATCGATAACAAACTCCAATGATGAAGATGATAGATAAAAAAACAATTGCAACAAGATTTGACGATATACTGGCCTGTTGTCGTGGGTGTTCGCTTAGCTCATGCCTGGGTATCCACCAGATTAGCGAACCAAACAGAAGTTCCCAAGCTCGTGTTGGCAGCATAAAGAAGGAGAAGTTTTGATCAGAGGGGAGTATGACTTGACTCAAAAACAGCGACATCATTGCGATAACCGAGAGAATAAGGCCGGTAGTTCGCATTGATGCGCCTCTACTCAAATACAGCAATATCGGTAAACACACATAAAACTGCTCCTCGACAGCAAGCGACCACATGTGCAGGAGCGGTTTCAATTCTGACGGACCATCGAAATATCCGGACCATTTCCAGGAAAAAACATTTGCGAGCATGAGTTGCTGATATGCGGCTGAACGTGTCAAGCTCAAGTAGTCTTTTGGAAGAAGTATGAAAAAGCCGATTGCGATTGTAAAAAATACGGAAACGACAAGCGCGGGAAAAAGCCTCCTTATTCGTCTTTCCCAAAAAAGCACAAACGAGAACGAATTATCATTAATCTCCCGGATCAGTTGGCCAGTTATCAGATATCCAGATATCACGAAAAAAACGTCAACTCCTATAAAGCCACCATGAAAAAAAAGGCCGACATGGAATAATACAACCAAGAGAATTGCTATCGCTCGCAAGCCATCTATATCTGATCGGTAAAAACTACGTTGGTTCACTAGCTTACTCAGCTTTCTAGAGGTCGACTAACCCAATTGTCGTGAAGGTTCTTCTGGATCAGGTCATTTGGAATTCGTAACGCGTTGAACGGTCGGGGGCATATACCATGGTCCTAACATACGGAACTAGAAGTGGTCATGCTCTTTCTGGTCCACCTGGTATTACCGTAGTATTTTGGTTCACCGGTAAGTGGATTCTATCACCTTACAAGTCAATCGCGAGTCGATCCCATTGGGCACAATTATTGCATGAGGGCTTGAAAAAACAATCCCCCAATTGTGGCGGGCGGAGTTATAGGTTCTTTTCGCGATGGAGCTCGATCTTTTGAACCTCATTCGTCTGTAAAACCCACAATCACGCTGGAAAAATTAGCGATCCGCGAATAAATCGCGGAGCAAACCAACCCCTGATCGAGATAATCTTCCTGAGTCTGTTAGGGGCAGTGCCTGCGCTTTTGCAAGAGCCCCGGGGAAGAAGGGGAGCCAAGCGGTTATGGAGTGATTCGGCCTTGCCACGCAACCCACTCCAAATGGCTCCACTCGGGGCCGAAACACGTCGGTGTGCAACCTATAATCGTTCCTTACTCAACGTTGATTGCTTGGCCATCACTGATGTGGCCAAGCCTCGCGATTGTGTCCAGTTCGATGGCATTCGATATGGCTTGAACTTAGCCGTCGCATCGTACAAGCACCGTTATCCCAGGGTGCGCTCCGCCGAAAGGCCTGCCAGTTCCTGCCCAGTAAACAGTGTCGGTGTCTAGCTTCAGGCCTGCGAATGCTCCCATGTTGCTGTAAATCCGGCCAGTGAAACGATTGCGGAGATCAGTAAAGGTACGATAAAACCAACCATAGAAATCAAATTGTAATCGGTATGTAGAAACGTTGATGCTTGATACCATACTCTTCCAAGGTAAAAGCTACTTCCTCGGGATTCACATTGGGTTTCCATGTGTCGAAGACAACCTCCTTAATTAATCTCCATGGTTCTTTTAAACTATTGCGCATCTCCCTCGCAACCGATCGCAATCGATTATCTTCCCAAAGGAAAATCGAACGTCTCGTAACGACTGGAGGTGTGTTCGTAAAATCTATCATATCCCTTTTTTTGATTAAATGACACAATAAGTTGCTCCGATGACATCCGGGCTAATTGAAAGTGATATGCCTCCCATCGGCTTTGAGATTTCGATAGAGCGCTTGTTCTTAGAGGCTACTTGCTTTATCAAATCCGCTAAATCAACTTTTGCGAAAAATCAGGAATCAATCTGCAACAAGACCTAAATAGCTCCACATCAATCCAGGTGCGCTAGGGGAATGATCTGCTCTTCCAATGAAAATGGCTTGGTCATTAGGATCTGCTTATCAGAACAATCCCCTAAGGAGCCAAGCCATGGATGGCATTATTTGCTTGACCGACTCGCAACGCAAGACCGGACTGGAACATTTCCGCTTCGGAGCGAATGCTCGCATATCGCGCCGGGCCCATATCCTGATACTTCTGGATCGAGGTTGGTCCTATCGGCAAATAATGGATGCCATGTTGTGCGGATCCGATTTGGTCGAGGATGTCAAACGATGCTTCCTAGAGAACGGTCTCGAATCTGCACTTGGGATCATCCAAGCCTGAAATCTGGAGCCGGAACTAACCGATACGGTTTGTCATTGGGTCGTCGAGTACACTCCGCAGGACTTCGGTTACTTTAGAACGCGATGGTCGTGCGAGATCTTGTCGGAAATACTAAAAGAACAAAAAATAGCTGCATGTACTGGTGAAACGGTACGTCGGTGGATGCATCGCCTCGGATTCGCATGGAGAAGACCTCGACCGGTGGTAGGCCCATCGGACCCATTCTACCTTGAGGAAATGAGGCAAATACGGCGGCTTTTGAGGCATTTACCTACCAACGAGATTGCGGTTTTCCAGGACGAGGTCGACATCAATCTCAACCCAAAAATTGGCAGTCAATGGATGGCCCGTGGTCTACAGGCGGAAGTCGAAACTCCAGGTAACAATCAAAAGCTCTATCTGTCTGGTTCATTGATATAGACAACAGGAACTCTATTGGTGAGCGAACCACAACGACGCAGAAACCTGGATCTGTTTCTGGCTCATTTGGACGATCTGCGTAGGCAATTGCGAGGCTACTCGAAAATCTATGTAATCTGCGACAACGCATCCTTTCACAAGTCAAAGGATGTGAGGAGATACCTTGAAGACTGGAGTCATCGTATCCAGATACATTTTCTACCAGCCTATTCCCCGGAAACCAACCCGATCGAGCGCGTATGGTGGCATCTCCACGAGACAGTCACACGAAACCACCGATGTAAAACGATGGAGGAACTGACCTCCCTCGCCATGGAATGGCTCAGGTACAATAACAACTACTACGCCGACATGCGGAATATATTCGCTCTTGCTGCGTAGCGCACCAGAAAACGCTTGGAGCTATTTAGTCGTCCGCTTGATTCAAGCCTTGTGACGTCTTTAACTCAATGAGAATACGAGCTTGGTAAGTGACCGAGAAGTTCCTTGCGAAGGCAAACTCTTGCAACTCGAGAATCCGTCCTACAATATTCAACACACGTTGGTCCGAGAAGTCGCGGTGTTGCCGAAACTCGATCAGGTTGGGTTTTACCATGGCCGCTAGTGCGTTGCCCCGGGAATCATCTGCGTAGACGATACCAGGTTGCGCGCCGTCTCGATGCTCGGTCGTATGAGGGAATAGAACAGCTCCCCTCTCATTGGCAATCAATTTGAAGAGGTATCCGGTATTATCAAGCAACCCAGCGATCGATTCGAACCCGTAGATGTTCATGAATGATTCTGCCCCAAAATATTGATCAGCCGAACCAACCCGACAGTATTTGACGGATGGTCAAAGCGTCATCCTGCCGCCATTTCGATGCAAGCTCTCTCACGACTGGTATAGGGCTCACGGAGAAATCGTTATTCCAGATTTCTCTCGCACGACGGAAAGCTTCATGCTCCCTGATCGAAGCCACGACTTCCCCTGCGTGATCTCGTTCCTGCAAGGTCATCAGGGCAATCGTACGAAAGACATCTTGAGCGTGTTTGGCTGCCTGGAAACGGCTGTAATCCCTCCCTTGTTCGTCTAGGTCGGGCGACTGTGATAGGCTCCAACGATCGCTCGTTGCCGTTAACTTCATAACGCTCCACGTAACCGGATTAGGAACCTTCAGTTCGACACCATCCATGGTGAAAGTGAACGGAACTAGCTCAGATCCGGCTGCTTCCGGGTTGGTTCGGCCGTGAACTCCATGAGAGCCAAGCGATGGCTTATGCCTGACCCGTTTGTCCGTGGCGATGATTCCCGTCATGCCGCGTTCAGGCTTTGAAGCATGCATTTCGACAACAATCGATCTGTCACCCTGAATGCGTTTGATAAACTTCCAACGTTGCTCGTGAGGCCGGTCGCTTGGCTCAAATCCATTTTTGCTTAAGGAGGAAAGAACCGTTTTGTGCTGACTGGAATCCTTGATAAGATCGAGGCCAAGAATTAAGTCGACGTCTTTCGTTACCCTCGGTTCGGTGTCTATCCAGTTTTGGAATGGAATGACGGTGGGTATATTTCCTACTTGTTTAAGCCATTGTTGCTTTAGAAAAAGCCCATATCCTCCTGCTATGAGAATGCTACCGGCTGAACTAGTACCGAAGTCTCTCCAAACTGGTAGGAAGTGCTCCCACAAAAAGTCGTCCATGTTAGCTATGACACCTTCAAATCCTGGATGATCGCTTTGTACAAATCTTTTGCGGTCTCTCGCTGGCGTGCATCGCCATCTGCAAGATCGAGCCATGTTTGTACTCGACTGGCGTAGCGGACACCAGCATCATCGTGCTCATTGGCAAAAAAGACCGAGTCGTCAGTTGTTTCTTGCAACAGAATATCTGCGAAACTTGGAACGCTCTCAGGAATCAATGAAAGCAAGGATTCCGCCATCTTCATATCGCTTACAGCTACCTTTAATGCGCCACCTTGAGCAATGCTGCAGTAATGCGGTGCAGACGACTCCCCCGTCAGCGACCAAGCAAGACTGGGTGATTTCGAGAGTTCGCTCAGGTTCGTCTTACCGCCTACGCTGCGGTAGGCTCGCTGTCGTCGCGGAGGGGTTCGACTCCAACTCTTGCGCAAATGATCGAGCAATCCGACCGGATCGACAAGTTTGATTGCATTTCCTTCTTTGATGACAATTGCCTCCTCGACGAATGCAGAGATCGCCTTGGATACCTGGGATAATGAAGGTCCTTTCGTTTGAGATTGCCTTGAAATGCCGGCCGTCAACTCGCTTAACGTGTTCCAATGAGGTTCCTGAGCAAGCATTCGAGCCACGATCCCTGCTTGCCCTCGAAAGGGGTTTGCTACGGGTCGCGAATCAGGATAGAGATTCGGCTGCCCAGTTCGAACGACATAGATACGGCCTGGAACCACGATAAACCCATTGCCGCATAAATCGATTCCACTGACAGAGAGTTCCTCGAGTTCTTTAAGTTTCTCGATTGAGAGATACGGAATGCATATCAACGGATTGCAGTTCAAACGTTTTGCGGACTGAGTCGCATTTTCGATGGCTCTACGGAAAACCTCTGTCGTAGATCGCGGCTTGCATTCAACGGCAAATCGCTCTGGTGAATCCTTTGGGTTGATCGAAGCATCAACCAATGCATCGATTTGGCTATTCGCCCCGATGGAGGCATGCCTGATCACAAGGGGAGCCAATAGTGGTTCTCCTGGACGCAACCGGTCCAGCATGAACAGATGGTCGACTTTCGTGTTCTGGTCCATTTTCAAGTGCGGGAAAACCTCTTTCTGTAAGAAATACTAGCTTGGTTTTCGTATTGGATCAAGTTTTCCCTAGAAGGAAAGCATGTAAATATTGGAAAACAGGCCTCTGCTATGAATGGAACCACCCAGAAGCACGCAAGCTTGCCTTGGCACATGGGCTGAGTCGTACGGTTCCAACCGGATCCTGGGTAATCATACCACCGAGGTTCCAGCCAACTCTGGCCGACGGGTTGGAGGTTTAGCGATGGGTTTAAAGGGAGCCACGACGCTTCGAATGATGTTCTCGAGTCGTCGCCGGTAGGCGGCATGAGGGGCAGGACAGTGGGCTTGTGGCTTCGGGTAAACCTGAAAAGAAGCATCCTCTCTGGACAGGGACTCGCTCTGGGCAGGTACTCGACAATGCGATGGCTGGTGTCCGCCAGTCCTGGGCTATCGCACTCCGTCAAATCACCGAACGAAAATTATCATTCGGTCAGACTAATTCCGATGAACTTGTTTTTACATGAGTCAGCCTAAACCCTTGAGACAGCACCAATGCAGCCTAATACTCAATCCAACCTACATCGCGAAAAAGATATCAGGTTCTTGCGAGCGGAGCAAGAATTTTTTCGAGTGATACGCTGTTTTGGTCTAATCTGCCATCCATTATCCTGGACCGCCAAAGAGCCTTTTCCAATGCCTAACTGCATTGGAAAAATGGAATTTCGGTGTTCGTTTCCCGCTCCGCGCTCGATCGCAACTTTCGTATAACCGAATTACCAAGAGACTCCGATAACATCGAGAGTTTGCGGCCAGGATTCGGAAAGACTGTCGGCGGATCATGGGATCTTCGCCAAGAGTGGTGGCGACACCCGGAGATTTCGAGAGTCCGAAGCCCAGAGAAACACTGGGGAAAGTGTCGTAAAAAGCAAACAGGCCGACGTTTTTGGACGTCGGCCTGCATTTATAAGTCCTGGGTATTTTTCCTTCGCTACCCAGCGATTCAAGTTGCCAGATCCAGACTCCGCTCTAGCACATCGGGACTTTTCGGGTTATCACCGGAGACTCATTACCCAGAGATTCTCTCCGGAATGGCCGGCAAACGCGAGAGTCCTGGACTAAGGTGGGCTCATAGAAAACCACAAAATATGCACTCCGTAACCAATTATTCGGTGCTGAAACCGCGTGAGGACGTCTCGGAAGGGCTTTAAAACGCTAAGCGAACTAAGCCCCTCCGATCTGCAACCCAATTCATCCATTTCTTCTCTGTATCCGTGCGAATATCGAAACCAGTACACAGGAAAACTATCGTGACAAAGAACTCCCAATCAATACATCGCTGTAACTCATCGTCATGAACAAAAATAGCAAGCATCTGATGAGCGATTTGAAATCGCTCATCAGAGGAATCGCTAGATGAATTGATTTTTTTAGTAAGCTCAACATACGCCGATTGAGGTGCCTTGCTCATCAACCAAACACAGGCAGAAAACTGTTGCATAGCCCCATAATCTTTCGTTCGACCTCGTCCATTGATTTTTGGTAACGAAGAGATCTTAGAAAACCAAGCCTTAGCGGCAGAGATTAAACCGTCAAAAGCATTGATGACAAAATGGGATTGTTGGGAAATATTGAGTAGATCGAAGAAATACCTTTTAAAATAGGATTCCTGATCATTGGATTTACCCCTTTGCTTAACAACGAATCGATATGCGGGATCAAGTAGAGGTTGCACAGAAAGAAACTCTCTAAACTCAAAAACCGGTCGCGTCAACTTCCTGCCGGGTTCATTAATCCCCTGCCAGAGATTACATGATCTAGCATTCGGAAAACTCACCGAAATTTCGACAAAATCGGGATCAGGTTCATCAACACAATTAGAACTTCCGAGAAAAAGACATTGGTGCATATGCTGAAGAGATATTTGCAATTCCTGTTTTTCCTTCCTGAAATCGATTAAACGAACCAGACCCTTAGCGATACCATCAAGCTGCCGAAAATTACCTGGGAAATTAAAATGCAAAAGCAACTCCAACGCCTTTACTGTCAATAAAACACAAGGGGGAGATTTCTTTGCCTTTTTGTAATTATCGTATATTTTTGAAATAAAAGCTGGCAAAATCTCAAGCGGTCGCTCTCTTAACGGTGGAAATGAAAACAATCGCCCCTCAAATCTGTTCCCGACATCGGAACGAATCACTTTCGAGCCCATCAGATACTGCAATTCTTTTAAGCTAGTTGCGCGATTCGTTGCTGCAACCAAAAGGCAATTTATATTTAGAGACGTAGGCGACCCTATGCGTGTAAAAGTAAAGTTCTCCATGGCTCTAAGAAGACTCGCCTGTAGAGTCAAAGAAGGACTCCCATCAAGCGCGGCGAACTCGTCAAGGAAAAACACGCCACCTATCGCCTCCTCAAACGGTGAAATTCTACCCTCACCAGAAGTATAAGCACCTTTCACGCTTCCAAAAATCTCACCATGCATAAGTGGCTCAGGTATGCATGCTGTATTCAAAACAACAAGTTTTGAATTGTATCTCAATTTTTTCCGGATGCTATCATTCAGGTACTTTGCGATATTCTCTTTCCCAACTCCAGACTCTCCTAAAATAAAGAATTTACCACAATAAGCCTTAATTGCGGATCGCATAAAATTTATTTGCAAGCGCTTAACTTCGTCACCGCCGTAATGCTCCTGGAATAAATCGCTGAGATGAGAATAATCTTCTTCGAGGCAATTATCGATAGACTGATATAACGCTTTTAATTCGCTTCCACACGCAATGTTTAAATCTCCAACGGTTATCGAATGTTGACACGACACATTTAATTCTAAAAGCTTTGGGTTTCTCGTCTTTAGTTCAAAACTAAAGTTCTCTTTTTCCGCTAAGGGTGTTTCTACGATCCCCGATTTAAGATCCTTGATTTTGATGAAAAGATCATGAAAGCATTCTTCTGCAATTTTGTTATGAATAAACTCAGGTTCAGTCTCCGATTCATGTGTATCAATCGCGATTTCATCTAAGTCCTGGTGGGTTGGCCAAATCGTCTGCTTTGTGTCCGCCGTTCGATCTCCCAGAAATGATATCTTCTTTGGAACCTTACATGTATAGAATATGTCAATCCTACTGCGTAATCCAAGTGAGTAATCCTGAATACATCTGTCTATAGTTGGTCGTTGCTGCGTAAAGAGAAGTCGTACTCCAGCCAGTGTTCCTAGCCACGTAATTCCAGCAACTATCAGAACATCTCTTCCGTCAGGTCCTTTTGACAATGAAATTATTCCAGCATCTTCCTCATGAGTGAAATCGTCTGCATCTGACGTATTGGACTTGTATTTAGTCGTGAATGTTTTCCTGTCAAAAATCTCTCCTCGGATTATACCGTGAATCCCTGTATTCTGAAGAATGTACCTGTTTGGAAATCCGGCTCGGGTCAGCATCTTACAAAGATTCGTCTTCCGCTCATTTTCTTGTGAGCCGCTTCCCAGGAAACTTGATGGCGTCCCCATGATAACTACGGGACCATCGCTCGGGGTTTGGAATTGGCTGTCGAACCAGTTTGCAAAAACATCATCTGTTGTCTTCAGCTTCCCATATGCTTCTTGCCAAAGACTGAAAAGCTGATAACACTCGTCATCTAGATACATTAGGCTTTTTTCCAGATTTCGCTTGTTATTTCCGCTTTTATCTTGGTTCCTTCCCCGTTTTGAAGATACAAATGCATTTATTATATCTCGGAATTTATTCTCGTCTCCTTTGTTGTAAATCGGTATTCCTGGGGGAACTGGATAGTTTACGGAGTCGTCGAGCGCAAACTCAAGAATATCCATTGCAGTTGCGTCATCCCTCAGATCCTGGGGATACCATTTCGTGATTATACCAATCGAGCCTTGTTCAGATAAAAATTTGGCAAGTGTTGTCTGTTGGGTTTTTGGAATAGTCGGTGTTGAATCTAGTTGATTTAGTTCAGATTCTGCTTTTCTGAAATCAAGGTCACATTTGCTAGGGTGCTGGTCGAAGTCTTCAAGGAATCTAACACTTATGGAATCCGTTAGGCGCAGGGGCTTAAATGTTCCAGAGTAGATATGCCGTTCTGTAAAAAATGCAATTTTTGCATTTGCCATCTCTGGTTTTTTTATGAAATCTAGTACCATACTATTTACTTCATTTCTTCCGTAGTCCGCTGCGACACGAATCGCGCTAAATGTGCCAAACGTATTTGATGACCCTGCAAGAACAACAACTGTCCTTCCATTGCTCGCTCGGCCCATGAAGATCAGGCTTATATCTCTTTGATACCCATTGCGTTCTTCGATCGTTATTTTTTTTCCTTTACCTAGCTGCATACCTCCCCCATTATGCGGAAGAAGTAATTTGAAGTTGTCACCATAGCCGGCCTCAGTAAGTATCTGGCGGAGTGGGGTGCTTTTTTCTGTTCTTTCTGGGTTGTCGTATGACAGATATCCTTCCGGGCTTCCGATAATCACGACAGGGCCTGCTTCTGGAAATGTTGTTTTATTTAGAAGCCAATCATGCCAATCATTTGGTTTTGAGTTAAATAACTCGCTCGTTTCCTTCCATCTCATGATCATCGGAATACTTGTCGTTTTCCAAAGTCGATATTTGTTGATTATTTCAGGATTTTTTTCCCCCCCCCCGAATGTTTTATACTGCTTTACATCATTTAATGCGTCATGGATATATTTCGTATTTGTCGTTTCGTTTAATGGAAAATGTGCGTCTGGCTGGGGTAGGAATGCCCATTGCCACAAGTAATATCGGAGCAATTCGCAGCCAGTTGAATCATTTCGACTGCCTGTTGGGCCTGCCTTGACTATCACGACTCCGGGACCGATTGCGCGGAGAAATTGCAACAGCAAGCTTGGACGAGAAATTGCAGCGGCTGAATACGTTGGAAGCTTAAGCATGTTATTGGAAGAAAGAGGCTGGTTTCGAGATGCCTTGGCGTGTAGCAAGTTGCACGATTTTTGCGACGGGCTACCATACATTCAAACAGATAATTCGGTTATCCTTTGTTCTTTTGGGATAAATCCGACTTTTGTGCAGATTATCGCGATTTTTCCGATTAGTCGCGGCGTCACTTTGTGTCTAAGAACCATGATGCCCACCGCACTCTGTTCAGTCGTTTATCGCCCA
>Ga0209229_10000819_pt1 | contig 12885 bp, 11 predicted proteins | sample SanBayMetagenome_FD_187466 | JGI IMG/M metagenome (GOLD analysis project Ga0209229, IMG submission 187466) | Freshwater and sediment microbial communities from dead zone in Sandusky Bay, Ohio, USA (SPAdes) (version 2) | ecosystem: Environmental > Aquatic > Freshwater > Lentic > Sediment... | reverse complement strand
ACTATGATAGCAATTATGGAGGATCTGCTCAAGGAGAATCTGTACGTAATGAAAGACCTGCTGCGTATAGAGACACAAAATATGGAACAACTGATTACCAATATGGTAGATATGGATTTAATGAAGGATTAGACCCTTTCTTTAAATCAATTGATTTATATGTGTTACATCAACAACAATTTACTCAAATTACATTAATTAATCCTAAAATCACAGAGTGGAGTCATGATTCATTAAACCAAGCAGAAGGCAATAAAATCTTACAAAATAGAATGTCTATTGCATATGAAAATGTATTTTATAATCAAGGACAAATTAAAGCAGGCGAAAGTCCCGATGATTTTGCAGTAGTATATTATGATACAACACCTAGTCCGTTATCAGTGGGTGGTAGCACTGCAAATCAACCTAATTATTCCAGAGGATCAACAGCATTCGATCAACCCGGTAAAGCAAGAATATACGGAACAATTGGCGGTAATTATCAAGCAAGAAATCCTATTTTAGATATAGCAACAATACTATTAAAGAATCAATTAAACAAAAAAGGTGTCGGTAGAGTCAAAGGTCCGGGATATAATATTGCAGCAGGCGTGCTAGGAGCATTAGGATCTTCCGGCTCTGGAAAATATAGCGAACCTCCTCCTAGTCAGGATCAAGCCGGAATTTTTAGTTTGCCTGGTGGAGTAGGCATAAACATATTTAAAGGATTAAACACTAGTGTTGATGGCAAAATTAGAGCGAACCCTGCTGCACTCATATTTCCAAAAATTCGCGGCGGAGGCTAAATGACTACATATTCTAATCTCCCCCTAAATTCAAGACCTCAATTAGATTCAACAGTTCAAGCATTTAATGCATATTTTGCTCAACCCGTAGAATTAAATGCAACAGCTTATGCTGCAATAGTTGGTTTTTTTACTAATAGAGGATTTCAACAATCTGCTGCCGAGTCAATTTCTACAATTATAATGACTCAAGCAAAACAAGATGGTTATAATCCTTTAAAAATTATTGACACATTAAGAGGACTGTCTGATGTAGAAATATCAGGATTAGTATCTGAAATACTTAACTATAACAGATTCAAAACTAGCAGCCTGGGAATTTCACAACCATTTAGATCTAATAAAGAAATTCAAAGAAATATAGTAGGTATATCACCATATACTAGAGGTTCTTTTTCTGCATTTGCATCAACTGCAACTATTAATGAAGGACAATCGATTACATTTTTAGTAACCACTACAAAATGTCACACCGGAACATTGTTAAATTGGGAACTTAACGGCGGCGGAATAAATCAAAATGATTTTGGCGGAGCAACAATTAATGGGTCAATAATTTTAGAAGAAGAAACTTTTTCTATTACAAGAACATTAGCCAATGACATTTTAGAAGAAGATGACGAGACATTAAATTTTATAGTAAGAAAAGGATCACCGGTAGGTCCAATTGTAGCAACAACTTCTACGTTAATTAAAGATACTTCAAAACCAATTTATAATGTGTATGCATCTACTTCGACTATTAGCGAAGGTAGCACAGTTACATTTACTATAATCACACAAAATGTTCCTACAAATACACAACTTTACTGGAAACTTTCCGGAACAGGATCACCGGCAGATATATCTCCTGCAACAATAAATGGATTAACTGTTATTGTTAATAACTCTGCAACAGTTACTAAGACTATTTTGGCCGATTTGTCAACAGAAGGAACGGAAACTTTAGTATTTGATGTAACTAAAACTACAGATACATCTACGGTCATTGCGTCTACTACTACGAATATCGACGACACATCACGAGAAATTGTTGATGTTGCATTAAGTTGGTCTACAATCCAGGACGGATTAGTTGCAGGACCGGCTGGAGGCTGGCAAATTTTAAACAGCGGAAGAAGAATTAGATTTACTGTTCAAGATAGTGGAAATTGCGGCGGTGTAAATAATTTTACTCAACGAGGAACAGCAACCGCAACTATAATAACAGGAGCAGACGTTTATAAATTTAATCCTACACTAACAGGATTTGGAGAAGCAGAAGATCCTGGATTTGAAAATATGCGATTATTTTTAAATGGAACATTAATTAGAAGAGCAACATCAACTGGTGGAGATTTAGGTTGTGTGCCTTCAGTTCCTGTTAATCAAATTATTCTAGTTCCTGGTCCTTACATAATTCCTGCAAATACCTCAACAGTGTTTACTTTAGAATTTTCAACTTCTGATTCATTGTTTCATATAAATGCCTTTTACGAATTAGATTTGTTCTTTGAAAAATATGTCCCTTAAATTTGCCCAAGGAACTTATAAAATACGCAATCCTGAAAAATACATAGGAACAGGATTGCCTAAATATCGCAGCAGTTGGGAACACACATTTATGATGTTCTGCGATAACAATCCCAGTATACAACAATGGGCCAGCGAAAGTGTTAAGATCCCCTATAGAGATCCTTTGACGGGAAAACAAACAGTATATGTGCCAGATTTTTTCATTGTCTATGTAGATCAAAATATGAAAAAACATGCAGAAATTATAGAGATAAAACCTGCAAATCAAATGTTGAAAGAACGTGTGGGCCGCAATCCCTACAATCAAGCACAGTTTGTAAAAAATATGGCAAAATGGGAAGCAGCAGGAAAATGGGCTAAACAATCAGGTATAAAATTCAGAGTGATTAATGAACATGATATTTTTTCAAAACCGGGTAAGAGACGATAAGTAAACATTATGACAAAAAGACTTGAAGAAATTTTAAATATTGCACCTACTGAGCAAGAAACTATAATCACACCGGAACAAGAAACGCCCGTTCAAGTTCCTGTTTTAGATCTGCAAGAAAAATTAGAAGAATTTGATAAAATTGCATCAGCATTACCCAGAGTAAAAGGCTTAGGCGATATGGCTGATACTGAGCTTGATGCATTAGCCAGCAAAGCAGAAAAAGCCTATGATGATCTAATGGATTTGGGTATGAATGTAGAAGAACGATATGGTGCAAGAATGTTTGAAGTAGCAGCACAAATGATGAATGCTGCAATACAGGCAAAATCAGCCAAGATTGATAAAAAATTAAAAATGGTTGATCTACAACTTAAAAAATTAGCCATAGATAAAAAACATAGTAAAGATGGTGAAACTTTAGAGGGAGAAGGATACATTGTTACAGATCGCAATAGCATCCTCGAAAAACTTAAGAATTTGAATAAATAATTAACTATGAAATCATTTAAAGAACATCTTAACGAAGGCAAAAAGCAATACGATTTCCGCATCAAAATTGCAGGAGATGTCACTGCTGAACAAGAAACTAATCTTAAAAAAGTATTAGAAAAGTATGCTGTTAGCAGTTGGAAAAAAGCAGGCAAGACTCCTATTCAAGAATTGCCTTTAGATTTCCCTCAAGTTAAAAATTGTGAAGTTAGTATCTACGAAGTTACTTTAGATTATCCTACAACACAGTTTGAACTAACTGAATACATTTCTAATAATTGTGGAATTAGTAAAGCACATCTTGCAGTTCGTCGCCCTGGCGAACCTAGCGAAGAATATCAACATGTTGAAGATAAAAAAAGAGAAGGTGCATTGCTAACAGACCCTGACTATAAAGAAGCAGGTAGTCCTAAATTTGAAGATTACTATGGTGACAAATACAACAGCGGATTTGTTAAAGAATTAAATGACATTCTCAAACTTCAACGTAAAGAACGTGGTGAACAAATTCCTACCACAGAGGCAGCAAAATTTAATACTGATTCTGATGGAAATAAATTAGGCCCAGTTAGCGGCAAAGGAAAATAACATGCAAATGATCGATGTATTAAAACGTCTTGCTGAACTTGACGCAAAAAATCCTAATATTGTTAAACAAGGTGTAGCGGAAGGCCAACTGGATGAACTAAGTCCACAAACCCTAAGTAATTATGCTAGAAAAGCAGCAGGACAAGGTAACTGGGCAGGGAGCGCGGCCAAGGCATTGGATCGCAGGGCGGCGGACCGCGAATCAGAATACTATAGAAACTCTAACTGGACCGATCCTAAAGTAAAATACAGTGGCGAAGCAGAACCTTACGCTAAATTCAGCCGACAACGAGCAGCAGGAATAGATAAAGCTGTGGCAAAGGGTGGAAAACACGGATATGACCTTTATCCAGGAACTTATGGAACACCGGACGATCCAGTAGCAAAACGAGTAGCTAGACAACAAGGCGTGGCGGAAGGCTCAGCACCTGAAATCGATGCTCAGGCTACAAGTCAATATGCTCAAAAAATTCTTGATGCATTAGGTAAAGAGTACGGCAGATCCTATTTTGATTATAGATATAATAAAGACGACTCAATTGAAATTTGGACAAAGAGTACAAATATAAATCCAGATTCTGTTATTACACCGTACTATAACTTATTTAGAGATAAAGGTTGGCATTTTTCTCAACCAGTTGGTGGAAAATTTACCATAGCTGTTGAGAAACCTAAGCAGCAAACTGGGGGATTAGCTTGGCGTGACCAAGTGGAAGAAAGTCTAGAAGAATGTGGTATGATGGGAGGAATGAGCAGTCAACCACACAGCCCTGCCAGCATTAACATGACAGCAGCAACTGGTGAAGAACTTAGCTCAATGTTAAAAGACATTATGACATTAGCAGGTAGAGCCGGCGGCGAAATGCCCATGGGAGAACCAATGGGTGGTGCAAACGGAGTTGCAGTAGTCGATATGGAACCTGCCCAAGAACCAGAAATGGGAAGTGACGAACCATCCATAATGCGTTCTATGATGGATAAATTAAATCCTTCGGATGACAGTGATACTGAAGAACCAGCTGACGACGAAGAAAAAGTAGACGAATATGACAATACCCCTGCAGATGCAACTGCCGTTCCTGGTAACGACCAAGATGCAATGTTAGGCAGAGAACATAATAGAGATCAATCAGGTGCGCCAGGTGCTGCTGTTGGTAGAAATAATATGAATAACCCAGTAGCGATGCCAATGGAACAAAAACTTATGGCTGAATATCGTAAGTTTGTAACGGAAACTAATGACGCACCGCCGGCCGAGTCGGCAAATCAAAGCTCCGGTCTTGTTCCCGGACAATTTTATGTTGTTGGAAACGGAGACCAGGCAGTAGCAGGCCCATTCGATGACGAAGGCGAAGCTGAATATGAAAAAGCAGAATACTCCCAAGGCGGTAAAGAGGATGCTGCTGTGGCACAATGGACTGGCAACGGCTGGAACTTTGACTACATGATGGAGCAAGGTGAAGAAGATTCTAGCAATATAGAGTCATTAAAATCTTTTTTTAACAAGTTAAGAGATGAAGTTAATCGAGGGGTTAATGTAATGGATACGTTTCATACGTATGCCGATAGACTGCCATTTCAAGGAAAAAGATTACGTCAAATAATGCAATTTCTTAGATATCAATCAGCAGAAGCCGATGCTGCCCAAGACAATCCTGAAGAAATGAAATCAATTATGCTAGCAGCAATTAATAAGGTAGAAAATGCACTAGGAATAAAAAATGAAATGAATTATGGTGCTACTTCTGAAAGTCAAGACATTTTACGTTTAGCTGGACTACGTTAATTACGTTAACACAATCAAAATAGCCACTTCGGTGGCTATTTTTTTCATTAAATACACATTATGGCAAGCAAAACTCTTGATTCAAAACTTGTAAAACAAGCACACGTTACACAACGTTTTACAGAAGAAAATTTAGAACATCTTGCAAAATGCATGGATCCACTTAACGGACCACATCATTTCCTTGAAAACTTCTTTTACATTCAACACCCAGTTAAAGGTAAACTAAAATATGAACCTTTTGACTACCAACGTAGATTAATTGACAGTTACCATCAACATAGATTTAACGTTAATTTATTACCTCGTCAAACTGGTAAAACAACTACTGCTGCTGGATATTTACTTTGGTATGCTATGTTTGTTGCTGACAGCACAATATTAATTGCTGCACACAAATACACTGGCGCAAAAGAAATTATGCAACGTATACGCTATGCATATGAATTATGCCCTGACTTTATTAGACCAGGTGTAACCAGCTACAATAAAGAAAGCATCGAATTTGACAACGGCAGTAGAATTATTGCTCAAACTACTACAGAAACAACAGGTCGTGGTATGAGCTTGTCATTACTATACGCTGACGAATTTGCATTCGTTCCGCCTAATATTGCAACAGAATTTTGGACTTCTATTTCTCCTACTTTGGCCACAGGCGGTAAAGCCATTATCACTTCTACTCCTAACTCGGACGAAGATCAATTTGCTTTAATTTGGAAAGAAGCAAATAAGAAGTTTGACGAACATGGAAATACCACTAAAGTTGGTCGCAATGGTTTCTTTCCTTTTAAAGCACATTGGACTGAACACCCGGATAGAGATGAGACATGGGCCGAAACAGAACGCAGTAGAATTGGTGAAGAAAGATTTAGACGTGAGCACGAATGTGAATTTTTAGTCTTTGATGAGACTTTAATTAACAGTATTAAATTAGCAGGGTTAGAAGGAAAAGAACCATTTATGAAGATGGGACAATGTCGTTGGTATAAAAAAATTAATCCTGCAATGACCTACATTATCGCATTAGATCCAAGTTTGGGAACAGGAGGTGATCCTGCTGCTATACAGGTTATAGAAATTCCCACATTAATACAAGTAGCAGAATGGCAACATAACTTAACCACAGTGCAAGCACAGGCAAGAATATTGCGAGATATTTGCAACTATATTAATGAAGAATGTTCAGCAAAAGGCAGTCAAGCCAGCATTTATTATTCTGTAGAAAACAATGCTGTAGGTGAAGCAGCATTGGTTGCAATTAGTGAAATAGGTGAAGAAACTATCCCGGGACTTTTCTTAAGTGAACCAATTAAAAAGGGTCATGTGCGTAGATTTAGAAAAGGATTTAACACAACCCATTCGAGCAAAATATCAATATGTGCTAAATTAAAACACCTAATTGAAAGTGACAGATTAAAATTACACTCAAAACCGCTTATTTCTGAACTTAAAACGTTCGTGGCCAAGGGTATAAGTTTTGAAGGAAAAGTTGGATCTACAGATGATCTGGTCAGCAGTTTATTATTAGCATTACGTATGATAATGATGTTACAAGATTGGGACCCATCGATATATGATAAATTGCGTGAAGAGCGTGATGATGAATTCGTCATGCCCATGCCCATTTATATAAGCAATTATTAATAAATATACTATTATGGAAGCAATACAAATAATTTCTCAAGATCTTTTTGATAAAGTTCGCAGCCGATTTCAGAATTTAGAAATGGGCGATAAAACCGGCACGGTCACAATGGATCCTGCAGAAGCAAGATTTTTTGATTTTGACTTTGTAAGAGAAAATGTAAACTTAGGTCGTGTAAGCATTAGTCTAAACGATTTGGGCAGTTTAAAAATATTTTACAGTCAGGGCATAACAGAAGGTCAGGATGATCTTGCTAAAAAAGTGTGGTTCAGATTCTTAAAAGAAATGAGACAATTTGCCATGCGTAGATTGTTAAGATTTGACACTCGAGATATATCAAAAGACAATTTAGATAAAAACGACTTCCAATATTTGGCCAGTAAACAATCTTCAAAGGAAGAAGAACCTATGACAACTACTATGAACGAATCACGCTGGATGTTAGAAAAAAGTTCTAAAAAAACCAGCCGTGCTGTAAAAGGCAGAACACAAGTTATTGTAAGACATTCGGAATCTATGGCCGAACGTCGTTTGGGCGAACGCAGTAACCCTAAAAAAATTAGAGCAATTTATATAGAAAACGCAGACGGGGAAAGATTTAAATATCCCTTTATTCATACAGCAGGTGCATTTGCCATGGCCCAACACGTTGATCACGGCGGCATTCCACATGACCCTGCCGGCAAGGCAATTATTAAAATGAGCGAACAAATTGCTCAACTACAAGAATTTAAAAGACACATTCAACGTTCTACTCTAAATGACGATGCAACTGGAATATCTGAAAGGGCTGTAGGCCGACTAAACGAACTAAAAATGAGAGTAGAAGCATTAGGCAAACGTCACCATTACGAATCATGGATAGCAGAATTTAACGAACAAGAACATAATGATGAACTACTATCAGAACTTGATCCAGTAACAATGGAAGAATATAAATCAAAATTTACTCAAAATTCATTTAACGAAGAACTATCAAAATTATTCCCACTAATTCACCACATAATGCAAGAAACAAATACAATTGACTTAGAAGAATATACAGCAGAAGAATTAAAAGGCAATCAAAAAAGATTAGATGTAGACAACGACGGAGACATTCAAGGCGATGATTTAGCCGATCTCAGAGCAAGTAAAAAAGAAGGTTTTGGCGAATTTGAAGAATGGGCAGAATCCGTTGAACAGGGTAGATTAGACTTAGATGCAGTAAATGATAAATTAGGTGGGATGTCATTAGAAGAAAAATTAGCATCAATTAGTTTAGGCACCGATGGTGTTAATGCTTGGAGCGAACTAAGTGATTTATTTGATTTTGATGAAAGAGATTCCGACGACGAAGATCTAAAACAACGATTGTTTGACATAGCTCAAGATACAGAAAATCTTGACCAAACAGGTTTAGACAGCCCTGCAATCACAGTATTTAAAAATTGGGTAGAAGAAAAATTTCCTGAGTGGAAACAAGACTTACCTGAATTGTTTAGCAGTGAAGGTGCAGTAACACAACCTGAACCGGCACCTGCTCAACCAGCACCTGCTCAAGCAGCACCTGCACCAGTAGCACCTGCACCCGAAGCACCCCCAGCTGAACAACCAATTGCTGAAGATAAAAAAGGATCAATGTTAGAAGAAATCGCAAAACTAATTAACAGCAGATTTAATGAATCAAATCCAACCGTTGGACCATTTAACGGCCATGAAGGTATTTTAATCGATGTAGAAAAAACTATAAGTGAAAAATTTGGTGAAAAGGCAGGACAACAAGCTCGTCAAATCGCTGAAAAATACATGCAAAAATTAACCATGAAATGGCAACAACGTCACGGAGATAAACTTATGGGCGAAAAAAGTAATGAAATATCACGCTTAAAAGAATTGGCAGGAAAATTAAGAGCTAAAGTTGAAGGCGAAGAACAACCTACAGCAGAAGAGCTAAAAGGTGAAATACATCCAGATGCAGATAAAGTTCTTAAACATATTAACCCAGAACATCATAAAACATACACACCTTACTTAAAGAAAGGTGTATACAAGGGAGACTACAGAGATCGTGCTGATGTTTTATCGGCTGCTGAAAAAGCAGGACATGCAAAATCAGAAATGGAAAGTATTTTGAAATTAGCTGGCTTGGTAAAATAAGTCATATTTTGCAGCCTTTTGAGGTTGCATTAATAAATAAAACTGTGCATACTAAACACATGCACAGTTTTTCTTTTTAGTCAGTGGGCTTTAAAGAAATGGCAAACTAAAGGCATAACATTAAGGAGAAACATTATGGCAACTTTAGCAGAAATTCGCGCAAAACTACAACAATCAAGTCAAACAGCAGTTAGCTCTGGAGACAATGCAATTTACCCGCATTGGAACATCCAAGAAGGTCAAACTGCAACTGTTCGGTTCCTTCCGGACGGTGATACTAATAACACTTTTTTCTGGCTGGAACGAGCAATGATTAAATTGCCCTTTGCTGGAATTAAGGGAGAAACTAATTCTAAACCTACTACAGTTCAAGTTCCTTGCATGGAAATGTGGGGAGAAACTTGCCCTGTGCTTACCGAAGTTCGCCCTTGGTTTAAGGACAAGAGCTTGGAAGATATGGGTCGCAAATATTGGAAGAAGAAGTCATATCTGTTCCAAGGCTTCGTAGTTGACAGCAAACTACAAGAAGATAAGACTCCGGAAAATCCTATCCGTAGATTCATTATCGGCTCACAAATCTTCAACATTGTTAAAAATGCTCTAATGGATAGTGAGATTGAAGAACTGCCTACTGACTATGTTCGCGGTCTTGATTTCAAGATCATTAAGACCAGCAAGGGAGGTTATGCTGATTACTCTACTTCTACTTGGGGTCGTCGTGAACGTGCTTTGAGCGCAGAAGAAAAGGCTGCGGTTGAACAGTATGGTCTGTTTAATCTCAAGGACTTCCTGCCTAAGAAGCCAGGTGAAGTTGAACTTAAGGTCATTAAGGAAATGTTCGAAGCGTCTGTTGACGGTGAAGCATTTGATATGGATCGTTGGGGTCAATACTTCAAGCCAGCCGGTATGGCAGCATCTGCAAGTGCAAAAGCTACTAAAAGCGTAGCCGAGGAAGATGACGTCCCTTTTGAAACAGCGGCTACAGCACCCGCTAAAACTGCTGTGAAGGCTCCGGTTGCTGAATCTGTTTCTAAGCCTAAGAAGACTGAAGAAACCGCAACTCCCGGTAACGAAGCCAGTGGACGAGCAGCAGATATCATTGCGATGATTCGTAAGCGTCAACAACAATAATAGGAGACGTTTATGGGAAAAGCCTTTGATATTTCAAAGTTTCGTAAATCCATCACTAAATCTATTGAAGGTCTTGGTATTGGATTTAACGATCCTACAGATTGGATCTCAACTGGTAACTACGCCCTGAACTATCTTATCAGCGGGGACTTCTTTAAGGGGGTCCCCCTTGGTAAGGTAACGGTGTTTGCCGGTGAGTCTGGAGCAGGTAAATCATATATTTGCTCGGGTAATCTTATTCGCCACGCACAACAAGATGGTATTTTTGTTGTATTAGTCGACACTGAAAACGCACTTGACAAAGATTGGCTTGAAGCATTAGGTGTAGATACTGATGAATCGAAACTCCTTAAACTCAATATTGCAATGATCGATGACGTTGCTAAAACTATTAACGAGTTTATGAAGGAATATAAAGCAATGCAAGAAGGCGAACGCCCTAAGGTATTGTTTGTTATTGACAGTCTTGGTATGCTGCTTACACCTACTGATGTTAATCAATTCGAAGCAGGTGATTTAAAAGGTGACATGGGCCGTAAGCCCAAAGCACTGACCGCTTTGGTCCGCAATTGTGTTAACATGTTTGGTAGTTTTAATGTTGGATTAGTAGCAACTAATCATACATATGCCAGCCAAGATATGTTTGATCCTGATGATAAAATTTCAGGTGGTCAAGGTTTTATCTATGCATCAAGCATTGTTGTTGCTATGAAGAAACTTAAACTCAAGGAAGATGAAGACGGTAATAAGGTAAGTGATGTTCTCGGTATTCGATCTGCTTGTAAGATTATGAAAACTCGTTATGCAAAACCTTTTGAATCTGTTCAAGTTAAAATTCCATACTCAACAGGAATGAGTCCAACTTCTGGTCTTGTTGACATGTTTGAAAAGATGGGAGTTTTGACAAAAAGCGGAAATAAGTTACAATATGTAAGTAAGAAAACAGGTGAAATTATTTCCGAGTTTAGAAAAAACTGGACAGAAGATAAATTAATGAGTATCATGTTAGAATGGGATAAGACTGCGGTTACTCCTGTGGTTGCTGATACTGTTGATGAAAAGGAATGATAATGGATGAAAGTTTAATTATTGAAATTTGGGATACTTTTAAGGAATATATTCCTGAAAAGAACAAAGAAATTGCTGCTAATCAATTTGTAGATTTTCTTGTTAACAAAGATACAGATCTTGAAACCCTCGAAGGTATGAAAGGATTTGATTCACATCTTGATGAAGCAATTGATTTGGTTCTTGAAGAATATAAAGGTCTCGATGGAGATGATGAAGAAGTGGACTACGGCGACGAGGACTACTAAATGAATTGGTATTCTAAGGTTAGTAAGGATATTACTAATCTTCCAGATTGCATAGAATACTTTTACAAAGAAATTGAGTCTGCAAAGAAAGAGGCAAAGATTTACGGAAACGTAGAAAAAGCCTCTTCTTCTTTACCTGGTATTGTTGAACATCGCTTCAACCAACTTCAAGAAATTGAAGCAATACTTGAATATCTTAACATTGAATTAAGAAGAGTCCGCAGCAAAGCCTTTAAAAAGTATTTAGAAAACTATCAACGTGCCTTGAGCAGTCGAGATGTGGAAAAATATGTCGACGGTGAGGCAGATGTGGTTGATATGGAAAAAATTATCAACGAATTTGCCATGCTTAGAAATCAATGGTTGGGAATTATTAAAGCATTGGACATTAAACAATGGCAATTGAGCAATATCATTAAACTTAGAACCGCTGGCTTAGAAGATATAACACTTTAATCAATATGTTCGTAGAAGATTTGTTTTTTACCTTGGTCAAAATAACAAAAAGGTCATATATACCGACTTTTGACACTATGGTGATCTCAAGCATTGACATGCAACTGTCAGGTAACACAAATTTGACTGAAAAACAAGGAAAACTTGTTTTAAATTTGATTAAAAAATATAAACCTGAAATTTCTCGAGCAATAAATTCAGATATTGATCAATTTATTGATAATCCTGTCTTCAAAAATCCTTTTAGGACCATACAACATAAAAAACGTGTGTCATTAATTGACCATAAGGTCTATAACAAGGCAATCAAAGTAGAATTTCCCTACGATGACATATTATTGACAAAATTTAGACAGGCCAAGAGCAACTTAGACTATGCAACATGGAACAACGACGACAAATGTTGGATGTTTTCATTAGACGAAAAGAGTATTTTGTTTTTAATGTCATTTGTTGACGAACATAATTTCATTGTTGACGAAGAAATTAAAATTTACATTGATCAGACTAAAAAAATCAATGAAAATTACGAAAATCACGTTCCCATGATCAGACAAAATGAAAATGGAGAATTTGAATTCGTAAATGTCAGTAAC
>Ga0209229_10000817_pt1 | contig 12893 bp, 13 predicted proteins | sample SanBayMetagenome_FD_187466 | JGI IMG/M metagenome (GOLD analysis project Ga0209229, IMG submission 187466) | Freshwater and sediment microbial communities from dead zone in Sandusky Bay, Ohio, USA (SPAdes) (version 2) | ecosystem: Environmental > Aquatic > Freshwater > Lentic > Sediment... | reverse complement strand
AATAATTAATTTTATTTTGAATTACAGTTTTTCTATTGTATTGATTTAATGTTTCTGTCGTAATAGTAAATTTTGGTAAATCAACTTTTTTAACTAAAAGACCGACATCAGCTACACTTTTATTTTCCCATGTTTTGTCCAAAATTGCCGATGGTGTAATGTTAAATTGAACAAAATAAAGGAATCCAACTTTAGGAGCATAAGCATATGTGTCATCTACATATAATCTGCTGGCATGTTGATAATCTTTTAATATAGGTGTTCCATCAATTGAACTTGATCCTGCCGATGCTAACCAATTAGTAAATGCGTTGCTCATAATTTAATATTTAGCCAAATAAAAAAGCCTGGTTTTTAACCCAGGCTTTAGAAAGGTTAATTTTATTATTAACCTGTTGTTAGACCTTGCGCTGTAGGTGGTCTTACTACTCTTCCTACTTCTAGTCCTATACCGCTTGCTGCACCACCAGGTGCTTCTAGTTGTATTGCATTATCAAATCTTATAGTTAAGTTAATGTCCATAGCGGCATTTTCACTATAGTTACCTTCTGCATAAGTTGCTTGTTTAATATAGCAACCTAAAAATTCAAAACTTTCTAATGTCACTGGTTCGTATTGCCCGTTGCCGCCATCTAAAATTTCTATACGCATTCTAAATTTATAATCAATTCCGGCTGCTGCACCACTTTGTTCAAAGAAATCAAATTGTTTCTGTAGTTGCTCACCGACTTTTTTACTTACTACTCCACTAGCATCATCTCTTAATACAAGTTTTGTATCTGCGAAGTTATGTTTACCTAATAATTTTACTGTGCTATTATAAACAGGAAGATTAATATCTTCAAAACTAACATCAGGTCGAGCAGCACTAATAACCTGTTTGGTCAATTCTGTAGCAGGATTACCGGCTACACCAAAATTTTCAAATGTTACTCTAAAACGATATTTTAATTTTGGCATTAACAGACCCTGAGTGGTCGCAGCCTGCGTTGCACTCAAAGGAACTGTAAATCTATTTAAACTTGCAATTGGCATATTAATGCTCCTTAGTTTTTATATTTACCTTTTATAGCCCAGCTTGAATATCACCAGTATTCTTTAGTCTTAAAGGAATGTAAATGAATTCAACAGCCTTAACTGGTTCAACAGCAATATCTAACCATAATTCATTGCGGTCAATTCTTGCTGGTGTATTGTTAGTTTCGTCGCAAACAACAATAAAGTCATAAAGAGCTCTTTGACCCACTAATTCTAGTAAGAAACTTTCAGTTGCGGCTTTTAATTCTCTACGTGTCTGTGCATCATTAGGTTCAAACAAGAATGGTCTTGCTAATAGATCTAACTGTCTACGCATATAAACTACTAGACGAGACACATTAATTCTATCTAATGCGCTAGCATTTCTTGCACGAGTTTTTTGTCCGTAAGCAACAACTCCAACTCCAGTTAATGTAGCAATAGGATTAACTTTTGCATTGTATAATACATCTCTTAATCCATCAAACAATGATACTGGTTTGAATTCGCCTTCTTCAGTTACATAGCCAACTGATGTTGCGTTATCAACACCACCACGACGTGTGCCTGCCGGAGCAAACCATTGATAACTCTTGTTATCGCTATTAATAATTGTGCGTAACATCATATGACTTGGTGGAACAACAATTCTATTTCCGGTATTGTCATTTGTGTAACCACTTGGATACCAAATAGCCATATATTCATCAAAACTTGTTGCACCGACTTCGCCGTTGTCTAATGCACCGTTAGTATTTAAAGCCCATTCGCTTAATGCTGTAGCAGTTGGGTTTAATCTGAATGGAGAATCACCGACAACAAATGCAGTCAATTTACGATCTGTATTAAATGCAATCATATTTTGAATTGCTTCTGGATAACCAGGTGCTGCAATCAAATTGAATGCTAAACTTTCAGTATCTCTAATTGCTGTATTAGAATCAATTAGTTGTTTTAGTGAGTTCACAACTTGTGCTCTTTGTGCCGAACGACCGAATTGCGGACCGCTGTCTTCTGCTGTCGGGTATTGAGTTACCCAACGATCAACAAAATAATCGGCCATTGATTCGTCGTTAAATCTTAAGTTTAGTCCTTCGTTTGCTTCAATGTTAATGTAAGTTCTAATAAACTTTTTAACATTAAATCCACTTCTACGAGTGTTCCACAAGCGCATACCTTTTGGATATACTGCTGGATCAGGTGCATCGGGATCTAAGTAATCGCTTGATAATAAATCAACAATCGATGCAGCCTGTGAAAGGCTACCAGCAGTTGCCCAACGAACGTCAGCAAACAACCAACCATCTGGTGTAGATTGGTCAGTTACATTTTGTAATACCCATTTTTTACCTGCAGGTAATGTATCGTCATAAACATAAATTGTTCGACCGTAATCATCAATATTTTCTGTGCTGATCCATATATCGTTAGTTGCTAACGGTGTTCCGTCAGATTGTTCTGTAGGTCTTGTTGCACTTATAATTGGACCATTTGGATCTGTTAAAGGAAAAGCATTTAAATAACCTATCCATGATTGTCCGTCATGATATAAAATATCAACTTCATCAACAACAGAATTATACCATAATTTTCCATCTTCTGTTTCAGTAAATGGTGCAGAATTAGTTGCCTCATACATTAACGGTTTAAATGTTGTTGCTATTAATGTAAATCCGTCTCCGGGTGCGGCGTGTAAGTTTTGTGTTCCTAATCCTAATACAGGATCAAATTCTGAAAATCCTACTGCTGCTAATGGAGAATTGGTGCCGTCTAACAATTCAAAAGCACCGCCTAAATTATGTGTAATTGTCAGTTTATTTGTAGATGTATTAAAATTAGATGTTATATTAACTAAACCTGATCCTGCAATTAAACCAGGAATTAATGCTGCTAATTTTACACTAGAAGTTGTTCCTGATATAGTTATCGTAGAAGAATTACTCCATGTATTAGAATTTAAACGAGATTCTCTAATAGAAAAACTCCAGGTAGTATTTGTGCTTGTTCCTAACACAGCAGGTTGTGTTGATGCGGCACTAGTTATAACTGTGTTTCCTGTTTGAGATTTTCTCCAAAGTTTAAATGTTGCAGCATTTCCTGGAGGATAAGAGTTGGCATCATAATCAATAATTATAGAACCTACAGGAATATTTTTGCCGCCGCCTGCTCTATCTTGAGCAAATATTGCAGACGGAATATTGTCAAACATAGGTGCAGACACTGTTACCCAATCTTGAGAATCACCGTCATAAGATTTAACTACCCAATTTGCTCCGTTTGCAGGAATCGTTGTAGTTATCCACACACTTCCTGTTGGTGTCGAAGTTGAAGCAGTAAAATTTGGAATAGTAAAGTGCGGGCCAATTTCAACTTGTTTTTGAGTCGAATCAAAATTAGTTTTAACTTCAAGCCAGGTATTAGATGCGTTTTTATAATACAAAATATTTTCGTTAGAACTGGTAATGACCATTGCATAATCGCCAGGTAGCCCGACTGCTGATGTAGGAAAAACTCCATCAAACTGATCATCCGGGGTATCGTCATTCAATACGATAGGAGTTTTAACAGTAAATTTTTGTGTACTTGAATTCCATTCTTTGATTCCATATACTGAGGCATCAGTATCTATCCAAACTGTTCCAGGAACAGGTTCACCTTTAGGCTCTGAGCTCGAAGGAATTAAATCTGTAGTGTTTAAATCTCCACGAACTATATATGCTCTTGAACTTACTCCCAATGTGCTATATGCAGCTTGAAGTCCATATTCATTTAATTCGCCACCGTGTTGAGGATTGCCACTCGCATCAGTATAAAATATTGGTGTTCCAAATGTATCGGTAAGATCTCTTTGGCTAGTAATTAACCAAACTCTACCAGCATTTTCAGCTGTGGTTCCCTGAGCTACACTTCCGCTTGGATTAATTTTATCTTGAGCAGAAGCAACAAAAATCATTGGGGTTGTTCCCGGTGCAGCAGGCAAATAAAAACTTTCATCTATTACCTGAACTTGTACGCCTGGTGATTGCAAATTAGCCATTGTATGATCTCCTTAATGGATTACTTTGATATATTTAGTATGAATGCCAAAAAAATTAAGGATTAAATACAGTATAAAAGGGACGAAAAAGGGCGCATGATTAGAAATTTATGTAAAAATTGCAAGGAACGTCCAGTTGCTATCAATTACTATAAAGAAAATAAAGTCTTCTATAGATCAAAATGCGACCACTGCGCTAAGAATAGAAAAAAAGAAAAGCCCCTATGGGCTCAATTAGGTTACAAAAAAAAGACAGTTTGTGACAAGTGTGGATTCAGTTCTAAATATCAAGAACAATTTAGCATATTTTATGCTGACGGAAATCCTACAAATTGTAAACCGAATAATCTAAAATCGGTATGTGCAAACTGTCAACGTATACTATATAAATTTAAACTGCCATGGCGACAGGGAGATTTAACACCCGATTTTTGATCTGTTCAAACAGGCTGTCAATTGTTCCGTTATTATCAATTGAAAAATCAATACCGTTTTCAATCCATGCCCATTCAGATGCATGAATCTGTCTTGCTCTCATTCTTGCTCTTGCAATAGCCGAGCCAACAACTTGTTCACCTGCATTAGCTAATGCTGCATCAGCATACCATTCAGGATCCGTTCCTCTAACAATTCTTACTACTTTGCCGCCGGCACGTTTAATGGCTTTAATCTCGTTAGGAAATCTTACATCACTGATTACAATATCATCTTTGGTTTTTAGCAATCTATTTTCTAAACTGGCTATCCAAACATCGTCATGGAACCCTTGTCGGCAAACTTCTGTGCCCCATTGCTGTAAAACCCATCGAGGTGTTAAGTGTGGAATATTTAAACGGTCAGCCCACCAAGTATCTACTTGTTCTCTCCACTCGCGACCTTCATTTGTCCTACCTTCAAGGAGAATTCTATCCCAACCAAATACATGAGAAACTGCATCTTTAAGAGAATTAGCGAAACTATCTCGTCGAAATCCGTGATAATTAATCAAGTAATCCGCTGCTGTATCTTTACCACTTCCAATAAAACCACAGAAACCAACAATCATAGTATTCCCCAAGCAATACTATAATTTATACTTTAATTATACTAAGGTCAATGTTTTTATTAGCCAATGACAAATGTCAACGGAGTAGATCCATCTTTATAATTGATTAAATCTTGCTCTAAGGTTTCCAGGTCAGCTTTGCCTTCGCCTTTAAGTGCTGTTCCGTTTAATTGAGTTCCACCTTGCGGACTTGCAATTTGACCAAATTTTTCGCGAGCCTCACCTAACATTATCTTACAAGTTGCAAGACTATAATCTTTTAACCATTGATTTGCATATGGATCTTGCATGAGATTAAAATCTGGCCTGTAATTATAAATCCATAATAATACTTCTTCTTCGCTTCTCGGTCTTTGCATTAAAGTTAATTTCTTTGTTGTTCGATTAAATGTAAAATTAATTTCACTACCGAACATTTTACCAACTTGTTTTTGATAACTTGCAAATGCGTAATAGGTCGCTAAACCCCCCATATTTGTAGCAGTTAACAAATATGTATTTGAGTAAGCTAGATTAAATGGTTCAAACAATGTTCCACCTTGACCGCCACCTGATCTACTACCTATACTTCTTCTAAAAATTTGACGAACTTGCATTACTTCTTGCGGCAATACATAATCATTTTTGTCAACTTCTATAGTTAAAAAACTATAACTTTCTTCTACTGCATTGCTACTTCTTTGACGAAATTTGTTTAGTGCTCGATCTATTGCAGTGTTATAATGCACAGGATCTAGCTCAATATCAATCATACCATCGCCTAGCATAGCTTTGCAATAGTCAATTATTTTTTGGCGTTCGTTTTCGTTTTCAGTCATAATGGTATTTAGCCATAAATACATTACTATGCCAAGACTATCTCTTTACAGACCCGAAAAAGGCAATGATTTTCGCTTTTTGGATCGCATAATTAATGAAGAATTTCAGGTTGGAGGAACTGATGTTTTCCTGCACAAATACATTGGACCAGTAAATCCCCTGGAAGGAGAAAGCACCCCTACAACTCCAAATAATTCAAACGCTATAGAAGAACTTGGAATACAAGATGTGCTGTTTATGGAAAACAGAGATAGAAAATATGATCCAGACGTATATGTTATAAGAGGAATTTATACATTGCAAGATATAGATTTTAATCTTAGTCAGTTTGGATTATTTTTACAGAACGATAATATCATGATAACTTTTCATTTAAGAAGTTCTTTTGATGCTATCGGAAGAAAAATAATGGCAGGAGATGTTATTGAACTACCCCATCAAAAAGATGAATATGCACTAGATAACAGTTTAGTTGCACTAAAAAGATTTTATGTAATAAGTGAAGTTACAAGACCAGCGACCGGTTATAGTCAAACATGGTATCCTCATTTAATAAGAGCTAAATGTGCTCCGTTAGTTGACACACAAGAATTTAAAGAAATTCTTGACCAGGATTCTGGTGCAGAAGATGGCAGCACATTGAGAGACTTATTATCTAGCTATCAGCAGAGTATTGATATTAACAATCAAATTATTGCTCAAGCACAAGAAGATGTTAAGAAAACAGGTTATGAAACTCAACATTTCTATGTAATACCTGAAAAAGATGCTACAGGAACAGTTGATATAGCAGATGCATCCGATGTAGAAGCCGATGCCAGTATGACTAATCATGCGTTAGATGCTAGCATGATTTTAAACAGTCCCAATAAAGATTATTATGTTGGCTACCTAACAGGTGACGGTGTTCCTGTTAACGGCGCTGCTTATTCTTTCGGTATAAGTTTTCCTTCTAATGCAGCCAGGGGCCAGTTTCACTTAAGAACTGACTACTTGCCTAATAGGTTATTTAGATATGACGGAAACAACTGGATTAAATTTGAAGACAATGTAAGAATGATTAACACAACCAAGGGATTAACACAGGTAGCAGATCCTGAACTAGCAAGAAACAGTCAGAAGGCAGGATTCATTAATAATACTACAACATCAACTATTGCTGGAGAAGTTATACAAGAGCGTCAATCATTAAGCAAAGCATTAAAACCAAGAGCAGATATATAATAGGAGATAAAATTGGATTATTTTTACGACGGTCAGGTAAGACGATATCTTGCTCAATTTATTCAAATAATGAGCAACTTTAGTTATAGGGATGCTAAAGGACAATTAGTTCAAGTTCCTGTTAGATATGGTGATATAACTAGACAGGTTGCTCAAATAATAAAGAAAAACAGTGAGAACACTATTCCCAGTGCGCCTTTTATTGCTTGCTATATAAAAGACTTACAATTTGATCGCCCTAGACTTCAAGATCCGACCTTTGTCAGTAAAATACATATTAGAGAAAGAGCGTTCGATGAAAATAATCAAGAGTATCTTAACATACAAGGTAACAATTATACTATAGAAAGAATAATGCCCACTCCTTATGTAATTACATTTGCAGCAGATGTATGGACAACTAACACCGAACAAAAATTACAGTTATGGGAACAAATTTCTGTGTTGTTTACTCCGAGCTTTGAAATACAAACAACTGACAACTACATTGATTGGACCAGTTTAAGTGTGTTAGATATAGATACACAAGTATTCAGTTCAAGAACTGTTCCACAAGGATTAAATGAAGACATAGATATTTTTAGTTGGACTTTTAAAGCCCCTATATGGATCACTCCTCCTGCTAAAGTTAAAAAACTTGGAGTAATTACAAAAATTATTGCAAACATTTTTGCCACAAATGCAAAAGGAACAATTAATTCAGTGTATGATAAAATTGGTGCTGCTGAAATGTTTCAAGGAACTGAACCAGACGCAACTATAACGATAACTCCAGGCGATTATGACCTTTTAATATTAAACAATACAGCAAGATTAATAAAAGCAACTAGCGAAAGAGAAAGTCTAGATTTGTCAGTCCCCGGAAATTCTGCATCGTGGTATAAAATTTTAGATATGCATCCCGGCAAATTTAGAGCAGGGTTAAGTCAATTAAGATTTGGTCAATTAGATGATAATGAAGTTGTTGCGTATGCTAGTTTAGATCCTGTTGATGACAAATTAATGATTTTAAATATTGATTCGGACACTGTGCCAACTAATACAATAATTGCCGGTAGTGGAACTATTACTGCGGTTATTAATCCAGAAAGATTTAATCCTCAAAACGTAGCTGCTGGAACAAGATATTTAATATTAGAAGATATCAATGTAAACGATCAATTTGGTCAACCAGGATATGACGGACCGGATGCATGGAAAAATAATGATAATAGTGATTTTCAAGCATATGCAAACGACATTATCGAGTGGGACGGAACAAATTGGACTGTAATTTTCAATTCACAAACTGTTACTGATACTGTTTATATAACTAATACATTTACAGGAATACAATATAAATGGTTTGAAGGTTCCTGGAGTAAAACTTACGAAGGCGTATACGACAAAAGACTATGGCGATTAGTTCTATAAACTGTAGTGGTGGATTATTTTTAAGTAAAGAAACTAAAAGATTTTTACTGCTGAGAAGAAATCAAGGAAAAACAGCAGGCACGTGGAGTATAGTAGGTGGTAAAAAAGAACCACAAGACATGACCTTATTTGATGCACTTAAGAGAGAAATAGAAGAAGAAATAGGATCAATACCTAATATTATAAAAACTATTCCCTTAGAACTATTTGTAAGTAGCGATCAAAATTTTCAATACAATACATATGTATTGTTAGTCGATAAAGAATTTATTCCCTCTTTAAATAACGAGCATTCTGGTTACTGTTGGGTTAATTATGAAAATTGGCCGGCGCCCTTACATAAGGGATTAAGAAATTCTTTTAACAATAAAATTATTAAAGCTAAAATAGAAGTTTTATTAGATTTAATCTAATAAGTCTGGGCCAAACGCCCAAGTTCCTAAATGTCTTAACTCTTGACTAAGAACAGTATCAATTTTTATTGTGTGTCCTGCTTGAGCTATTTTTTGACATAATATCATGTCTTCACCTAAGAAATCATTCGATTCTGGACTCCACCCAAATTCGAACCACGGCTTGGATATGTTATGAAAAATTTCTGTCTTCATTAACATGCAACCCATACCGACTCCCTCAACTTCAACTAAATCATCATATACTTCAAAAGGAAGAGGATTTTCCCAATCACCTATTACTTCATAAGCAACACCTTTTGCAGGCAATTGTCTTCTAATATAATTAGCAGCAACTACATCTTCATTATGTGCTAACAATCTTACCGCAGTAGTTGCAGGGAAAACAATATCACTATCCAACCAAAGAATATATTCTGCACCTACATTTATTGCTTCTGTAGCAAGGCGTTCTCTTTGAGTTAATAAAATTGTGCTAGCATCCATAAAAACATGCGTATCTATATCATTCATAGTATTAAGTTTGACCATTTCTGCCAAACTTAAAGCATGTGCCGAATGTAGAGTATCTCGGCAAGGAATTAAAACAGCCAGTTTACTTTTTTTAGCTGACCATTTGCTTGTGGAAAAAACTGAATTCTTTCTCATGCGCCTGCAACATCTTTACTAAGTGTTTCACCTTTAATAACAAGACTTTGAATAGCTGTTATTAAATCTTGTGTTCGTTTAGCACATAGTATAAAGTCATTAGGACTTAATTTGCAAGCAGTATGCATAGATTCAAAACTAATTTTTCCATGTGTTAAAACTTCAATGGCACTAGTTCTAGCTAAATTTTCAATGAACAAATCTTTAGTTTCTTCATCAGTTTTAGTTAAAAGTTCTTCACATTCTTCTTCGTCTAAATCTTCTAATAACTCTAATAAATGAGTTAATTCTTGCTTTTCACCGGAATCTAATTTTTTAGAACTTTTTAAGAATTGAATTCTTGTTAAAAACCGAATTAATGTTTCAGGATTAGAAGTTCTATCATAATAAATGATAGTATCTAATTCCCACTTACTAGGTCCTTGAATTACTGTTGATAAAAGTTTGTTTATATTTTCTGTTTTCATATTATGGTGGATAATCAAAAGGAGTAGATTTGCCGCCGAATGTAGCAGAGAAGCTTATTGGTGTTCCTGATGCTTGATTAATACCATAAGTTGCATTATTTCCTAATACTGAACTTAAGCTAATATTTTGACCACCAGCAGGAGCGTTACCCGCAGATCCAGGAGTATTATTGGTATAAGCTTGGTTAACTTTTCCAAATGCAATTGCACTGCCTGTTGCCGGTATTAATCCCATAAGTTTCTCTCTCGGCCTCCTTATTTATTGGCCATAATTTTACAGATAAATAATCTTGAAAAAACAAAATACATCAAGTATTTATCTAATGAAATTTAAAACATTTGGCAGCGTTTTTTCTTGATTTTTAAAAGTTTTGTTAAAAGTTTCAAAAACTTCATCTGGCTTTACAAAAGCATCGGCATTAAATTCAGCTTGTTCCCATAGCCAAAATTGCTGTTCTCTTAAATATTTTCTAGATTTTAATATATTAATATTTTCTACATGTCCAAAAATTACAGGATCACTTTGTCCAAATAATGCTATTCCTTTAATGCCTAAATACCATCCTAGATGTTGGCCGAAACTATCTACACCTATCCATGTATCTGTTTCTTTTAACAAATTTGATAATTGTTCTATACTTAAATTTTTTCTAAAATCAGGAACTAATTGAGTTTCGTGATCTAACCCTACTTGAATTACTTCATGCCCGTCGTCTTGTAGTAGTTTAATTAATTCTGGCCACCAGGGATAATTTTTAGGATGTTGCTTGCCAGTTCTCATAGTTTTAGCAAAAGGAAATATAACTATTTTCATAATTTTTCTACATATAATTTTCTAAAGGCATTCTCTAAGGAATCTTGCCATTTCCATTTATCCATTTGAATATAGACATTGTATTTGTCAATGTCTCCAAATAGGTCTTTGGCTTCTTGTATACTACGACCAGGAATTATTTCAGGCCAGCAACTAAAAATTTCAGGATTTTTTATATCGGGTAATACTTTTTTAAACACAAGATGATCTCCTAACCCGCTGTCTAATACTACGATAGTTTTATCCATTATTTCAAGATTTTTTCTGAATACATATTCATCGTGATGGAACAGTTCTTCTGTCTCTGTTCTAATTCCGCCTTGTTGATTTCTATAATGCCATGTAATTGCATTCGGAACTACAAACAATTTGTAGCCTTTTTGTTTTAAACCGTAAGTAAATAATGTTTCTTCTCTGTGTGCCACTCGAGAAAGAGACAAATTATAATCATTAATTCCTGCTCTATATATAAAAGAACAATGTAAATGATCTACTTCTTGTTTTTGTTTTATAAAATCCCATTGAATATTTGGTTCGCTATTTAAATTTTCAATTTTTCCTGTAGAATTTTCAACTGGAGCAAATGGTGGTGTTAAGATTGAACCGCCTACTGCACCTACATCAGGTCCGACATGTTTCCATAAATTTTCTAATGTATTATGCTCGGGCACACAATCGTCGTCAACACGCCAGACCCATTCATAACCCATAGTGTTTGCTATTTGATGATTATAATGTTGACCTTTCTTTTGTCCAAATAAAACTTCCCATTCTATTCCTTTTGCATCCATAGTTTGGAGCAAATACATATACATTTGAATTTCACGTAAGTCTTTAGGATTATCATTGTCATCAAAAATAATTAGTTTATCTATTTTTTTAGTTTGATTAATAACAGCTTGGATTGCCAATGATAGTGTTGTGTCATATCTACCTCTTGTAGAAATAGAACAAAGGATTTCTTTCATTTAAATACCTCAGCGTTTAAGAACAAATTTACAGTGCTATCCATTACATAATTTGATGCAGGAGGCAATCTTTTAAAAGATTTAAATTTTGACCAAGATAAATGTGTAGCTAACTGACCTTCTGTAAACAAAAATTTATGTGTTTGTCCCGGTATCCACGGGTGAGCAAAAAATTGTCCGTAGAGCAATACTCTAAAATCTTCATCACCTTTAACAAAGGCATCACACGTTGCTAAAAAATCTGGAGTTTCTACCCACAATCTTCCTCCTGGTTTCAAAACTCTATACCATTCATTTAACACATGTTGACTTTCAAAAAAATCAAAATGCTCAATAATATGAAATGCACGAATTTCGTCGACACTATTATCTTCATATGGAAGTTTTGATACATCAAAATGAGCATCATATTTTCCTTGCGGAAGAGGATATAAATCAACATTAATATAATCAGGCTGGTAATCTAACCCGCAGGCTAAATGTAATTTTAATTGACTAATTAATTGATGTTTTTGATTCATTAAAGGTATTTTAGTTTTACCCACAGCGGCTTGACTATTTGTGTTTACTTTATAAAGTATAGTAGTTTCAGGTTGCTTTGTAAACTTAAAATTTTGATCGTTCAATCGAATCCACATATCCCAGTCTTCTATGCTGTCTAAAGAAGAATCAAATTCGTTATTTAAAAAACATTCTTTTTTAGCAACTACACTTGATATCCAAATAAAATTATTATGCTTTAATTGTTTTCCTATAAAAATTTTAGGAATTGGAACATTAGTCATATAAGCAGGATAGCCAGTTGATTGAATAAATTCTGGAGTAGAGTAAACTATATCAGATTCTTCTAGACATTGAATACTTTTTTCTAGGTGATGTTTTAACCAAAAATCATCTGCATCTAAAAAAGCAATATAGTCACAACCATCTTCTATAGCTTTTTTAATTAAAAAATTTCTACCAAAACTTTGTCCTTTGTTGACATCGCCTTGATAATAAAAAATTTTATTATCAGGCATAATAGAAGT
>Ga0209229_10000816_pt1 | contig 12901 bp, 13 predicted proteins | sample SanBayMetagenome_FD_187466 | JGI IMG/M metagenome (GOLD analysis project Ga0209229, IMG submission 187466) | Freshwater and sediment microbial communities from dead zone in Sandusky Bay, Ohio, USA (SPAdes) (version 2) | ecosystem: Environmental > Aquatic > Freshwater > Lentic > Sediment... | reverse complement strand
ATGTCCGAAGATTCGCCTTCAACAAATACCTTTTCAAATTCTAAAACCATATAATTGCCATATTCCAATGCGGGAATTTCAAACGTTTGGATTGTATCTTTTAATTCGTTGCGTAATTTCAAAATAATAACTTCGCATTGCCTTCTTGGAATGCAACGCAATGAATGAATTTCGTCGTTTGGGTTAAATACTACCATACTAAAATAACAAAAAAAATCAAAATGTAACACAAAAAAAACGCACCTCAAATAAATGAAGTGCGTCTTTTACAAAAAATGAACAATTTATGAAACCACTACGTTTGAAACAATTAATTTCAAAGCGGCTTTTGTTGTGTTGTCAAGGAAAGGTGAATTGTCTTTTTCTTCAGCATTGATTGCCAAAGTAAATCCGCTCAAATCGCCTGAAGCACCCCCGCTGACTTTTGTCATATTCGACATAGTGCCATTATAAGCACCAACATAAACGATGTTTCCGTTATAATCTTCAACAAAAACACTTGGTCGTCCCGCACAAATCAATTGACATTGTGCTTGAAGATCCACCGACAATTTAGGAAGTGTCACCGCCAATGCTTGAGCAACAAAGAAAGTTCCGTTGTCTTCCGAAGAAGTGCCGGTTTCAGTCAAAGTGTTTGTTGTTGCTTTTACTTCGTATTTGAAAACCTCGTCCAAAGTTCCTAATGAAGTAACGGCGTGCGTTGCGATTGTGATTCCAAAATCTTCGGCAGTTCCATTCGCGAAATAAATTGCTTTTATTCCGCCTTTTTGGTCTTTACAATTTAATAAACGACCTTTTGAAACTAAACAAGACATATATTTTAAATTTAATAGTTAATTTAATAAACCGCGACGTTTAAATCGCGGTCATTTTTTTTGTGAATTAATCTTCGTATGTTAACCAAACGATTTCACTTGGGTTGTAGTAACCAACACCCGCAGAATAAACAACTTTTCCACGAACTTTTCCGGTTAATAAACCGATTGAATCTTCGTCAACAAGTGTAAATGTGTTGTAGTCAGCCAATAAACCAGTACCGAAAACAAGGTTTTTCTTTTCGAAAATAGCAATCGTGTTGTCCGGTAACCCGTTAACAACTTGGATTTGGTATCTTCCAATTGATAAAGCGAAGTCAGTATTTCCAAGTCCGTTTGTTACACCCGCAGTCGCTAATTTAAAAGCATACATTTGAGCAACGTCCGGTGAAACTGCAACTACTAATTCTTTACGTCTTAAAGCGTAAGGAACTGCGTTTAAAGCCGGTTTTAAATAAGAATCTAAAACGTTAGATTCCGAAACAACCGCGCTTGGGTTTGTTAATCCGTTACCACCTTTGATGATGTCAGCGTCAGCCGCCCACAAAGTTAAGAATCCGTCGAATTCCGAAGCCGTTCCGGCGTCACCTTGCCACATGTCAGTTTCTAATTTTTCAGCCATTGCGCCTAAAACTTCCATTTGTAATGCTTCCATAATGTCAGCCGGTGCGTTTGGATTTGAAGCGTTTGCGCCCATAATTCCGTCCGACCAAGTTGCGCGGAAATCTTCTTTACAAACGTCCAAATCATTTTTGAATTTTTTCGGCTCTAAAGTGTTTTCGTTTAAAACGATTGCACCCGCCGGAGTGAATCCACAAGAATATGCAGTTGTCCCGTTTGTGTACTGAATTTTTCTTAAAGATAATTTGAAGTTTACGTCTTCAGCGATTGTCACCAACCCTTTTGAAATAGTGTCAATTTCTTTGAATGCTTGTCCTATAATTGCACCCGCCGCTTTTCCTTCATAATTTGAAGTGATTGTTGTTGTTGTTGCCATTGTTATTGCAAATTTTTAATGTTTGATAAAATTCTTTCTTTTTTAGTCATTGCAATTGTTACGTCGTTTTTTATTTCCGGTGTAACTTTTGCGCTTGGTTTGATTTCTTTTGTTGATTTTGCACTTTCAATTTCGGCTTTCATTTCAATTTTGATTGCGTCAATTTCGTTTGCAACGTGTTTTGAAAATTGCGTGAACATTTCGCGAATCATATCAACGAATTTTTGTGTGTCTTCCGCATTCATTTCAACTTCCGCAGTTTCTTCAACTACTTCTTCAACTTCTTTTTCTTTAATTTCAGCAATCACACCTTCTTCGGTGATTACTAAAATTTTTCCGTCTTCAAGTTCGTGTTCGCCAATTGGCGCTGGAACTTTGTCACCATTTTCAGCAACCACGAAAACCGGCATTCCGGCTTCAAATGATTCGGCTTCTAAAATGGTCACCCCGTCAATCAATTTTATTTGTGCTAACTCAACAACAACTTCTTCTTGTTTGTTGCTTAAGATTGCCTCGAAACCTTCTTTGATTGCATTTGTGATTGATTCTAAATTCATAGCATTATTTAAGTTAATTTTTTCCAAATCAAACATTCCGTCAATTGAAAACCCTTTCACTTGTCCGGTTTTGACATAATTGTTCCAAATTTCGTCGTTGTCAACTTTCATTGTAGCAAACCAAGTGCCGTTCGGCTCATTGATTCCATAAGCAACCGACTTGTCGTGAACGTCGTCTTCTTTTATCCAAGATTCAACAAATGTCACGCCGTCAATTTCTTGGTCGTGTTCCAATGAGGAATTTTGTTGATACGATTGTTTAAAAAAGTTTTCCATTGATTTGCGAATCGTGTCCGCAGAAAATACAATATTAAATTCCATTCCGTTTTGATTGCGATATATTGGCAAATCGGGAACTAAAACCGCACCAAGCAAAATTCTTTTTTCATTGTCAATGGTTGACAATTTGATTTTTTGTTGTTTGCTTAATGCAATGAAATTTGATTGTATTGCCGGATCTTCAACAAGTGAAATCCCGAACACTCCGTCAACTTTTCCTTCTTCAAAGATTATTTCGTACGTTGGTAACATATATATATAATTTAAAATTTTAATTTGTTATAAACTTTTTTTATCCAAGTGTTGCATTTTGCACAATATTTCGATTCAAAGATTGCGCCGTTGTGACGTCACTTGCCACAACATACGCTTGAACTGGGTTTGATTGCATTGCATTTCCAAGCGAAGTCGCTAATTGATTCGTTCCGCTATTGCCAATCATATTAAATTGAGGTGCAGAAGTTGCACCGCCACCGCCACCACTTGCAGAAATCGAAGGTGCTGAAACCGCGCTTCCTTTTCCGCTCGGTGTTTTTACGGCTAATATTTTTTTAATGTTCATTAAACCACCCGCAACCGCAATACTCGCATAAACCGCCCCAAGTGCCGGTGACGAAATTGTTGGCACTGGAAGGAACGCCGATTCATACGCTTTTTGCGCGGCTGAATAGGTTGAAATTGTAGTTGAAGCAATCGCAAGTGCTTTTCCGGCACTTGTTGATTCACCCGCAATCGCTGACATTGCCATAAGCGCATTGCCTATGCCTTCAAGTTGTGCTTGTTTAGATTCAGTTTCCAATTTGTCAAGTTCCATTCGCGCTTTTGCGTTTTCGTCTTTTGACTTTGTGCGTTCTTCTTCCGATTTGAAAAATCCTTCGTCAATCATTTTTGATTGTTCGTCAAGCAATTGACGACGTTCTTCAAATGTCAAAGTTTGGTCTTCAAACTCCTTTTGTTTGTCTTCCAAATCTTTGGTCGTTTTTTCTTCCGCTTCTTTTTGGTCAAGTTCTTTGCCAAGAATTTTATATTTGTCGATTATTTCTTGACGTGCTTTTTGCTTTTCTTCTTCGGACAATTTAATTTGGTCCAATTCCGCCATATCGCGTTCGGCTTGAAGTTCTAATTTTTCACGCTCGGTCTTCGCGTTTAAATCTTCAATGTCTTTTGCGTGTTTTTCTTCGATTGATTTCAAAGCGTCTTTTTGCTTTTTCAATTCGTCCAATTCTTTTTGATTTGCTTCTTCCGCTTTCTTGGCTTTTTCTTCCGCTTTGGCTTGAGCGTCGTCACTTGCTTTTTGGTCGATTGTTTTTACTTGTAATTGCAAACCAGCTTTGTCATTTTCAAGTTTTTTCAAATATTTTTTTTGCTCGGCAACAACTTTTTTTCCTTCTTCTTCGGTTTCTTTTGGGTCAAAAATTAATTTAGCCAAAGAGTCTTTGCCTTTTTCAATTAGTTTTTCGTCAAGTCGCGCTTCAATATTTACACCCGGAATTTTATTCACCAATTCAATCACACCATTGATTGCTTTCGCGCCCATTTGATATATTGTGCTTATTGGAATTGTCAAGAAATCTAAAACCGAACGCAAAAGTTTATAGTTTCTTTTTTCTGCGTCAAGTGCCAATTTGTTTGTGACAATTTGATTTTGAAGATTGATTTCACCAGCTTTAATTGTTTGGTCGGTTTGTGCAATTTTCATTTTCAAAATATCCTTTTCGGATTTTCCTTGCAGTTTTAAAATATTGTCTTGGCTTCCTATCGCGTCAAGTTTTCCTTTTTCCGCGTCAAAATTTGATTGACTTAATTTGTTCAATTGTTTTTGTTCTTCGGACACTCCGCCAATCACTTCTTTAATGTCGTCCCAATATGCGTACACCGCACCAAGCGCAACAACAAGCAAACCAATTCCGGTTGACCCAATTGCGGCTTTTATTCCGTTCAATGCGTTTATTGCAACGGCTTTCAATTGTTTGAATGCGTCGGCACTTTCACCAAGTTGTTGCAACCCAGTTGACAACGCCATGGCGGATTGAACTTTTAAAAGTGTTTTTTCTACGGATTCGGATTCAACGCCCATTAACCCGATTGCGCCTTGTACGGCTGCAAACCCACCGGCAACACCCGACAAAGAAGCGGTTAATGATTTGAATTTTGCGTCGGGATTGAATGCGTCCGTCAATGCTTTTGCGTCGCCGATTCGGTCTTTTAATTCCCCCGCACGTTTCGCCGCCTCGACCGCTTCTTTGGAAGTTGCACCAAATTTTGCGCTTAATTCTGCAACGTCTTGTTGTGCTTCGCGAAATTGCGTTCTTAATGATTTGACCGCGCCTTCGGCTTGTTCACTTTGTATTTTTACGTCAATTACCTTTTCAATTGCCATTGTTTCGCCTTTTTAATAATTCCTTTTATATTTTTTGGAAATTGATATTTCCCTTTTGCACTTGAAATGACTTCATTTGCTTGAAAATTTTGTGCTAATTTTAGCAACTCCATTAAATTATCCATTTTGAATGATTATAATTAAATCCCCTTTGTCACTTTTTATTCCGGCATTACGTTCAATACCGCTCACATTTTCTTTTATTTGAATTTCAATCGATGTTCCTAAATTATTCAATCCAGTGACAAGCCCTTCCGAATCATAATCAACCGACCAAGTCAAAGTTTCTTTTGATGTCGTTGGAATTGCAATTGTTTTTGGTTGATTGTCCGTAATTCTTAAACTATTATTGTCAAAATTAATACTTCTAAAATCTTGAATTAATTCAAAATCACTTTCAAAAGTTGTCAAATCCGTTGTGAATTGGTTTATAATATATCGTTTGTCACGAATTACAATTCGGTCATTCAATCTTAAAGTTAATAATTCATTATAAGGCAAACGCATTTTGACTTTCACTAATCGCGATTTTAATTCATAAATATTTGTTAAATAATTCAAATAATAATTATTAAATAAAGTATTTGAAATTACTCCGCCATAAATGGTTGAATTTTCAGCGCCCCAATTTAAAGTGTTTCTTTCGTTGTTGTCCGAAGAATCTTCCATGTCACTTGAAAACATATTCAAGTTAGCCAATAGACCCGTTGTTGATCCGTCGTTGAAATAATATTGATTATTTCGCAATCCATTGAAATACATTATTGTTGGATTTGGCTTGTATGGTGTGAAATCTAATTTCAAAGCATACCCAAGAAACGAAATCGGTGTGAATAGCATATTGTCAAAAGGCAATTCAATTTTGTAATCGCTTCCGTCGTTACTTGTAAATGAATAATTAAGATTTCCAAACTCGCGATTGTAAGAATTAAAGAAACCACGATTCATTAATGATTCACATTTTTTATAATTGAATTCAATTTTCTTGAAAGGTTTGATTCTTTCAAATGTTGCTTCCGTTGTAGTATATCCGCTGAAATCTTTTATTTCCCCAAGATAGTACCAATTTTCCAATTGTTCAATTACATAATTCACGCCGTCGGTGCTATACGCAACCAAATTGAACATTTTTAAAATGCCGCTGAAAAAATCCGAAACTTTAATGTCCGGCGCATTGTTAGTCAAATCAATATTTGGAATTGCCGAACTACTTCCGCTTCCAGTTATAAAAGTGATTTCAGTTGTCCCACCGCTTGAACTATAAGAATAACGCTTGGCGTTATAAGTATATGAATAAGTCACCGAAGTTGACGTTTGTATTTCAAAATAATACAAGCCAATTCCCATTGATTGATTGATATTAAAACTCGCAGTTGTTCCGGTATTTGAAACACTTGTAAATAATATCCCGTTTTTATAAACTCGAATCACTGAATTTGTACTTCCGGAAAACGTAATGTTTAAATTGAATTGCGCGTTGTAAAGTTGCGCATTTCCGTCAAAGAATCGAAGAATTTGAATTTCACTATTTTCGATGTTAAACCAACCATTTTGATTGTTGGTCAATATGATTTTTTTGGGAATCGAAATGAAATTTAATGAACGCGCTTCATTGTTTTTAAACCAAATATATGCACTTTGAAAACGTTCGTCACTTAAAAACACACTATTGAAAGTCAAGTTATATTTTGATTCAATTGCTTCAAGCACTTTGCTCACTTTCATTGCTGGAAATAAATCAGTGTATAAAATAGCACCCGCCGGACTTGAAATATTGTTGTTCGATACTCCGGTTATTTCCCAAACTCGGTCGGAAGTTATAAGCGGAAACATTACGTCTTCCGCATTTGCGCTTATTACTTTATTTTTGACCGAAGTTCCCGAATAATTGAAAGTGTAATCGTTTAAAGTTTCCACGTCCTTCAATTTATCTTCGCCGAATTTGTCAGTCAACGACAATAAATCACCATAAAAAGTGATTTTATAATTTTCAATTTTGTTGTTTTTTACCGAAGCACTTTCAATTTGCCATTTCCCAATTCTAAAAATAATCGTGTCAATTTCAATATATCCGTCGTAACGAATTAATTGATTGAATGCGTCGTTAATACTATTTTCATACCAATGTTTGAAAATTTGATTGTTGTTTTGTGACGCCGGAATAGTGAATGAATTCGAATAATCCGCAAATATCTTACTTATGTCATTTATATTTTGTATAGACGAATTCACCGAAATTTTTTCGTCACTAAATAAATCGATTTTCTTTGCAGTTCTTGAAAATATATCCGCACTTGTTTCGGTTTGATCCGCGGTGTATTCGGTTGAATCGCAACGAATCGAAGTTGTGTCGCAAGTCAATGGCGTAAACTCCGAAACAATTGATTCCGTATATATAAATAAATTAACTTGCATTAAATTACGTCGTTTATAAGATTAAAATTGTATTCAAAATTAATTGTGTAATTTATATTTTTGTCTTTTAAATGCGTTTTGAAGTCCGTTGATGTTGATTTGCAAATCACCGGAACGTTGTCAAGCAAAATCGTTTCGGACAACATTAAATCTTGAATCAAATCAAAATAGTTTTCATTAACCCAACCAGTGTTGCAAGTGATTTTTTGCGTTCCGTTAAAATTAAAATTTTTATTTGCCCCAATAAATGTATTGTAATTAATTGATTGCGGCATTAAATTATAAGTGTTCGATTTCACTTCAATAGATTGTTGATTTGCTTTGAAGAATGTCAAGAATTGCCAACCGCCAAAACGATTGACATAAGCGCAAACAATTGGCGTGTATTTCGGCTCACAAAGTTGCTCACTAAAATAATAAAAATCAATTGGACTTCCGTCAACTCCAAATTGATAAGTATTAAAATCAACCGGAAGTTTCCACATTCCGTCCGTTGTTGCTGAAAAGAAATTGTCTATATCACCCGACCAATTATAATCGTTTGAAGCCAAAAAAACATTTATATAAGGAACGTTTGTGCTTCTTAATAATTTTATGTCAACATTAACCAACGGAACAATGTCGTTCGTTGTGCTATAATTATATCCGTCCAAAAATTGTGTATATCCATTTAAACAAATAAAAGTTTCGTCGTTAATTTCCACGTCGTCCGAATATGAAACCACACGCATATAACACCAAACATTTGAATTTTCTTCCGTTGGTACATTAACCGAAACCGGATTCACCGGCTTAATAAACTCCTTTGCAAAGTTCGAAATGTTCCATGACAATTTCGTTTGCAAAAAACTTGGAATTTGTTTTTCCAATGTATATATTGGAACGCTTGGAATTGCATTTCCTTGATTCCAAAGAAACAATTCAATTCTTCCGCTTGTTTGGTCCACTTCGTCAATTTCAATGAAGTACGGACTTCTAACAAATATTTTTTTCATTACTCTATTTCTTTAATTAAAAATTTTTCCAAATCCTTGCCGTATGCTTCAAGGATTTCGTCCGGCAATTGCTTGAATCCTTCTTCAAATGGTTTGCTGAAAAATTGTGTCGAAGTAATACCGCGATTGTATATTGCACTCGAAATCATTGACACCATTTGTTTACGATTAATGAATCGCCCTTGCTTGTCGCGAATGTTTGTCAAACCTTTTCTAATAACCCACTTGTCAATTGCACTTCGAAGACCGCCTTTTTTTCCCGTTCCACTTCCAAATTGATAGGGTGAATTCGGCGCTTTGGCACTTGAAATTTTTCCTTTGACTCCTTTGTCAACAAATTTCCAATAATCTTCGGCGTAAAAATCAAACTGTATTGAATTCGCACTTACTTTCAATTCATAATCTAATGACTCCGAAAGATTTCCCGACGCTGACTTTTTTGCGCTTTTTAAATTCGCCTTTGCTTTGGCAATTACATAGTCGCCAAATTCTTGAAACGTCTTTTCAACTTCCTTTTGATCCATAATTAATCGCAAACAATTACTTCGTTCTTAATTCCGAGTGTCAATGTTGTTTGCCACCCGTCCAACTGATTTGAAAATTGCAATAGCATAGGAATCAAATTCGGCTCATTTAACAACTCAACGTCAAAGTCATTGTACTGCAACTTCAATTTAGTTATTAAGTGGTTTAAAATAGCATGACACGTGTTGAGGTTGTCAAGTTCGTTGTCATTTCCTAAAAACTTGTCACGAACGTTTGATTTTACAACGTTACGAATGTCCAATGAAGTGATTTCAATATCAAATGAAACGTACCCGTTTAAAACTTGCGATTGTGTTACGTTTAAATGGACCAACGGATAAATATTCTTTTTGTCAATATCTATTAAATCCGGTGTGCCGTGTGTAATTGTGTTGACCAAAGGATTTGAATCGATTGTCAATTTTAGAAACTCTATTATTTTATAAAATTCATTCATTCTTTTTGAATTTATTATTTATTTGTTTCGCTTCTTCTTCTTCTTGTTCTTTTAAATACAAAAGGAAGGTAAGCGCAAAATGTAAGTTTGTTGCTTCAACTCGTTCGATGTCAAAATAATTTCCTCGCGCAATTTTTGCAATTGAATGGTACCAACCCCAGCGCTCGAAAAAACTTCCGCCGCTTCCAAATTCTTGTCCTTCGTCAAGACTTGTTCGGAATAAGCCATTATATTGTTCAACAATTCGATTTTTAAAGTCCAAAAAAAAAGCACCGCACCAACTATGCAATCCATTCGAATGTCGAAAAATTCTTCGGCATATTTGTTGCCCTCGAATTTCCCAATGTCATAAAATTCGCCAAATCGTTTTGTGATTGGTCGATACATTGCGGACGCTAACTTTGCCCAATTTTCCTCACTACCTAAATGCGAATCAATGAACGCATAAGTTCCGATTGATTCTTCGTCGAAGTTTGGAACAAATCCATAAGTCACACCATTTAATTTGAACGTTCTAACAAGCGCCGGTTTTTGTTTTAATACTTCGGACAAGTGTTGAATAATTTCCGCAAAATCATAAGCCGGTATTTTCATAACGTCTTCGATTTTTAATTTGCAGAAGATTGAAACCATTTGAATTGCAATAAATGTTTCGTCTTCTTTGTTGTCTTCCAAAACTTTTGCATATCGCAAATATTGCGACAACTTAATTTCGGATAAATCACTTGGAATTATAATCTTCATAAATATGCCATTTATAATATAACAACAAAAAGACGTTTTGTTTAGACTTATTTTTTATTCCTTATTTAGAATCATTCTAAATAAGCATTTATTTATATTATTCTATTTATTTTTTTTTCCCACGTTAGAAAATTATATAAATAAAGGAATAAAATATAAACGTTTTTGTTTACATATCGTAAAAGCGTGACGCAAACGTGTTAATAAAAGACGCAAATTGTTAATAACAGACGCAAATCAATGTCTTTAAAAATTTGCGTCACGCTTTTTTGACTAATTTTTGACTTGTAAAGTATTGATAATTAATAAATTGCAAAATTAATAAACTTCTAATTAGACGGAAAGACGCAAAAGTTTCACTTTTTTGAGGGGAGTGTATTTTTATTTTCATAGTAAACCGCACATATAGGATTCCGTCTTTGTGTCTTCGTCACAACGTCACGCAAAAAAAAGCACCCACCTAAAAAAGTGAGTGCTTCTACTTAATCAAAAAACTAATCTAATATGAAAACGTTGCAATATAAGAATAATTTATGTCACACGGAATTTTTTATTGATAATTTTAAAATGACTCATTGCAAAATATCGCAAGGCGTCAATTGCGTGATTCATTTCGTCAATTGGTTTGTTCAATTTTTTTCCGGTCTTGTCCGTGTCCCAAGAATAAGCGCGGAATTCTTTTATTAGATTCGTGCTTGACTTTGTGACAAGGATTTCCTTTTCTTGAAGGATTGCTATTCCAAACGAAATTGAATCCTTACCTTTGACAACTGGTTTGATATTGAATCCGGCACGTCTTATTTCTTCAATAGATTTCGGCTCGGCTGAATCCGCGTAAATTGGAAATCGTTTGTCTTGGTCCATGCGTCGAATTATGTCCGAGTTCAAAAGTCCGGTTGTGTAAATCTTTTCGTCAACAATGATTTGGTTGTTATACTCGTAAACAAAAACGTGCGCCGTCGGATCGTTGGAAAATCCAAAATCTAATCCACTACCGAGAAAATTTGCGTCACTTGGTATGTTGTCAATAATTTTCCAATTTGAAAACACTACGCCTTCAAGCGACCCGATTTTACCAAGTCCGTACACTTGCCACCAATTCGCCCAATAAGACGACGTCTTGGCTTTTTCTTTTGCCTTTTCTATTTCCCGAACGATTGCTGGGTCAAGTGCTTCATTGTCCTTGTATGTCAATATAACAAAGTCCGAATCGATGTCATTCATTAATTCGGAATGCACCCAAAATTCGGAAGTCGGATTGTAATCTAAATATATAAACTTCTTTGTTCGAACTGCGAGTTGTTGATAGGATTCAAAGTCGATGTTGTTGCACTCGTTTACGAATAGAATGTCACGTCGCGCCCCTCGAAGTTTGTCCGGTTGGTCAACTGAAAAGAATTCAATAAAACTTCCATTCTTGAATTTATATTTCAAATCGGATTTGTTCAATTGTTCGTCGCGGTACAAATCGCAAAGGATCATGATTTTTTGGAAATCCTTAATTGCACCCCGTTTCAAATGCGGTATTGATTCGGACACAATCGAAATTTCGGACATTGGATTTTCAATTGCATAGGAAATCAACAACGGAAGAATTGAAAAGGTTTTTGAACTTGACGTCCCACCTTGCACGATTCGAATTCGTTTTCTTAATTTGGCAATTTTAGATTGTGCCGTCGTCCGTTGAAATGACATTTAAATCGAGTTGTTTAAAAATAGGTTTTTCAATATTAAAGTTCACGTCGGATTCAATCTTTTTCGGAATGAAATATTGCGCGTACTTCGCGAACAAATCCAAATACTTTGCTGGGTCTTTTTCGAGTACGTCGGCAAATGCTTGGTGAACGTTTGGAACTTGCGCTTCCAAAGTCATAATAAACAATTCACGCGCTTCGAGTGTCAATGCGTGTGTCACACCTTTGGGCTTGAATCCTTTGTGTCCTTTTTGAAATCCTTTTAATTTTGTTATTTGAATTTCTTCTTCTTCTTCTTGTTGCATAAAATTAATATAATTATATTTTATGAATTTGAAAATAACTTGTTTAAATCCTTAATAATTGCTTTGTGAATTCCCGAACAATTGTGACAAATTTCGATTGTGATTCCGAAATATTCAGCATACAAAGAATTTAAAAACGGAACGAATTTTGAAATGTCGGTCACGCGGTTTTCTAAAACACGATTCCCGCATTCTTCTAAAAACAAAATGAATTCTTCTTTGTGTTCTTCGGTCATTAATTTTGTAACGCGTTTAAACGGGAACAATCTATTCAATAGAAATTTGCGTTCGTTACATTCCACGCAATCGCCAACCATTTGTTTGATTCCAGTTGCTTCGGTTATCTTTTCGACAATGTCGCCAAGACCTTGAATTGATTTTTTCTTGTAAGTTCTTTTTAAGGAAGGTTGAGTTCCTTCAACTTTTTTTGTACGTTGTGCCATAATTTTAATTTTATTTTTTTTGTTGTGTTATGAATGGTTTGTATATGAATTCCGGTTTGACGGGATAAACCTCGTTGACCATATTCGGAAGTCAAATCAATTATTTGTTTTTCATACCAAGTCAATTTTTCATATTCCTTTTTTAGTGTTTCAATTGCGACTTCTTCTTTGATGTCATTTATAATATTATATTCTTCGTCAATTTCGTTCAATATATTAACGTCAACGTCAATGAATCGTTTTTCTTCTTTGATTTCATTTAGGAATTGATTTCGCATAATGAAATAAATATAGC
>Ga0209229_10000815_pt1 | contig 12905 bp, 10 predicted proteins | sample SanBayMetagenome_FD_187466 | JGI IMG/M metagenome (GOLD analysis project Ga0209229, IMG submission 187466) | Freshwater and sediment microbial communities from dead zone in Sandusky Bay, Ohio, USA (SPAdes) (version 2) | ecosystem: Environmental > Aquatic > Freshwater > Lentic > Sediment... | reverse complement strand
ACTGCTTGGTTGACTACACGGCGAACGAGCACTTACCATGGTTAGTACCTTTCAACTAACAAGAACAGCCAGGCTTACTGGCGCACCAGAGGCACTGAGGACACGGACCTTTGGTCGAGGATCACACGGCTACCCGTTACCCGTCTTGTCTTGACCGGGTAATCTTTCCGCAAACCTGCGAGATTGGAAAGCTGATTTTCGCTGGCAAATCTGCTAAAATGCAAAGTTGCTGGATCCCCGCCTCGGAAGTGTCGTATCGTCGGAGTTTGTATGAAATTGCTCGTTGCCCTCGTTGCTCGACTCGGCCTTGCTCTCACCGTGGTCTGGATCGGCGATCGGTGCTCTGCCCAGACCCAATCCGCCCCCGATGCGCTTGCCTTCAATCGCGATATCCGACCGATTCTCTCGGAGCATTGCTTCCAATGCCACGGACCGGACGCTCAGCAACGGCAAGGTGACTTGAGACTGGATCTTTACCAAGACGCCCTGCAGGCTGGCCAAAGCGGCAACTTGGCAATCGTTCCGGGACAAGCGTCCAAGAGCGAAGTCTGGGCCCGTATCCACAGCCAAGATCCCGAATTGGTCATGCCCCCACCCCAGACGGGAAAACCGCTGACCCCAGTGCAAATCGAACGCATCGGGAAGTGGATCGATCAAGGAGCAGCCTACCAGGGGCACTGGGCCTTTATTCCACCGACGCGACCCTCGGTCCCGTTGGCCGATCTGGCCGAAAACTACCCCAATCCGATCGACCGTTTCCTCTTGGAAAAACTCCGCGCTCAGGGCTTTGAGTTCTCTGTGCAAGCCTCCAAAGAAACCCTGCTGCGTCGTGTGACGCTCGATCTGATCGGACTTGCTCCAACCCTCGAGCAAATCGATGCGTTCCTGGCCGACACCTCGGAGGATGCCTATGCAAAAGTGGTCGATCGACTCTTGAGTTCCCCGCACTACGGCGAACGTATGGCGATCGGTTGGTTGGACCTTGCCCGCTACGCCGATAGCAACGGTTTCCAAATTGACTCCTCAAGGCAGCAATGGCCATGGCGAGATTGGGTGATCGATGCGTTCAACCGCAACATGCCCTACGATCAATTCACGATCGAGCAGATCGCCGGAGATATGCTCCCCGAGGCTTCCCTATCCCAACGGGTCGCAAGCGGCTTTAATCGCAATCACAGGCTCAACGGAGAAGGAGGCATCATCGCCGAGGAGTGGCGGGTCGAGACGGTCATCGATCGGGTCGAAACCACGGGAACGACGTGGCTGGCTCTGACGCTCAATTGCTGCCGATGCCACGACCACAAATACGACCCGATCACCCAGAAGGAATTTTATTCCCTCTTTTCCTACTTCAACAACGTCGCGGAAAGCGGGACTCTCCAAGGGGAATCTCGCAACACCGATCCGGTTCTTTCGGTCCCAACTTCCGAGCAGCAGCACCAAGTAGCAGACTATGAAAAGCAGATCCAGCAGGCCCAAGAAGCTCTTGCACAGGCCGAAGCCAACATCGCAATCCTGATGGAGCCTTGGGAAACCGATTTCAAGAAAACCATCGCGTCGAATCAGCCGACCTGGAATACTCTTGCCCCCACAAGCGCCAAAGCTCGAAGCCAAGCGGTACTGAACCAGCAACCCGACGGCAGCTTGTTAGCCAGCGGTGAAAATCCAACCTTCGATGTCTACGAAATCCAAGCACCCCTTGCGGCTGGTCCTCTGACCGGAATCCTGCTCGAGTGCTTTACCGACCCTAGCCTACCCCAGCAAAGCCTCGGCCGTTATCCCAACGGCAACTTTGTCCTGACCCGCATCGAAGCGATCGTCACGCCCCCAGCAAATGCCTCAGCCAATTCTCCAGGCATCACCGCGAAAATCAACGAGGCAAAAGCCGACTACTCCCAGAAAGACTGGGACATCTCCAATACCGTCCAAGGCAATACCGGGCGAGGCTGGGCCGTCGATGGCCCCACTCGCAAGGAGACCTGCCGCGCGATGTTTCTCTTGGACTCACCGATCGAGGTCCCTGAGAATTCCACCATCACCATACGGTTGGTCCAGGAAACACTCGGACAGCACAACATCGGACGCTTTCGACTCGCCACGACCGCACTGGCCAAATCCACCGTTGCAATCACCGGCACCCAGATCCCCGATTCGATCAAATCCACCCTCGCGACCCCTCGAACCCAGCGCTCTGAAGAGCAACGCAAGGAACTCGAAAACTACTACCGCAAGGCCGCAGAGGGTCCGATCCAACAAGCCCTCCGCGCTGTCGAAGAGACCAAGAAAAAACTCGCCGACTTCAAAGCCTCCTGGCCGACAGTCATGGTCATGCAGGAGATACCCAAACCCCGCGAGGCCTTTGTGCTGGTCCGAGGCGAATACGACAAACGGGGCGATCGGGTCGATGCGAGCTTACCCAAAGCCCTCCCAGCCATGCCAGCCGATCAACCCAACAATCGGCTCGGACTCGCACGCTGGATCGCTAGCCCCGAGAACCCCCTGACGGCCCGCGTGTGGGTCAACCGCATGTGGGAAAAGTTCATGGGCAATGGAATCGTCAAAACCACCGAGAACTTCGGCTCCCAAGCCGATTGGCCTAGCCATCCGGAGTTGCTCGATTGGCTTGCCGTCGAGTGGACAAACCCCTCGGTACTCCAAGAGGTCGCAGGAAAACCCGTCCATGCTTGGGATATCAAAGGACTCCAGAAACTCATCGTCATGAGCCGGGCTTACCAGCAGTCGACGAGCCTCATCGGCAAAGAGAAACTCTACGAAGCCGACCCCGAAAACCGCTGGCTCGGACGTGGACCACGCTTCCGACTCTCCGGCGAAATCCTCAGAGATCAAGCCCTCCAAGCCAGCGGACTCCTGACCCCAAAAATCGGCGGGCCGAGCGTCAAACCCTACATGCCCGATGGGGTGTGGGATGAAACGAGCGTCTATGGCGATCTTCGCAACTACAAACACGATACCGACGATCGCCTCTATCGCCGCAGCCTCTACACCGTCTGGAAGCGGACGGCCGCCCCGCCGACTATGCTCCTGTTCGATGCCCCCAACCGCGAAATCTGCATCGTCAAACGATCCCGGACCAACACCCCTCTCCAAGCCCTTTCGCTGCTGAACGAAGTGACCTACGTCGAGGCGGCCAGGAAACTCGCCGAGCGCATGGTGCATCACCCCGTAACCAACGTCGCCGATAAATTGAAATTCGGCTTCCGTACCGTCACCGGCCGCAACCCCTCGGATCTTGAACTCAAACTCTTGGAAGAAAGCTGGAACGAAGATCGAGCCTACTACGGCGCAAACCTTCAGCAAGCCGAACAACTGACCCAAATCGGGGAGTCCAAGTCCCAAGTCGAATCGATTGCCGATTTGGCCGCATACACCCTTGCAGGAAACGTGCTGCTGAACCTCGACGAAGTCATCACACGCGAGTGAACGAAAGAAAAACCATGCATATCAACCGACAGACTTTTTTGAAAAGCTCCGCAGGGAGTCTCTGGCTCTCGGCCATGATGTCCCTCGGACGCAGCGAGTCGGACTCGGACTCCCAAGCGGCCCTGACCAGCGGGATCCATCATCCGGCCAAAGCCAAACGAATCATCTACCTGTTCCAATCCGGGGCACCCTCGCAGATGGATCTTTTCGATCCCAAACCCGATCTGGAAAACCGACGCGGTGAGGATCTCCCAGAATCGATTCGCCAAGGTCAAAGGCTCACGACCATGACCTCCGGGCAAAGCAAATTCCCGGTCGCTCCCTCCATGTTCAAATTCGCTCAGCACGGCAAGTCCGGCATGTGGTTCAGCGAACTCATGCCCCACATGGCTAGCCTTGCAGACAACTGGTGCCAGATCCGATCGATGCACACCGAAGCGATCAACCACGACCCGGCCATCACCTTCTGCCAAACCGGCTCCCAACTCGCAGGTCGTCCAAGCATCGGCTCATGGATCAGCTACGGCCTCGGGAGTCAAAACAAAGATCTGCCCGCCTACGTCGTCCTGACGTCGTTTGGTACCGGGCGACCCGACGACCAACCCTTGTACGACCGACTTTGGGGAGCGGGTTTTTTGCCATCGCAGCATCAAGGGGTCAAATTCCGAAACAAAGGAGATGCGGTCTTGTACCTGTCCAACCCCCAAGGGATGGACAGTCAACGCCGTCGACGGACCCTCGATCGTCTCGATCAGCTTAATCGCCAACACTTCGACCAACTCGGGGATCCGGAGATCCAAACGCGCATCAGCCAATACGAGATGGCCTTTCGCATGCAAAGCAGCGTTCCAGATCTGCTCAGCGTGGCCGACGAACCGGCCCACGTCCTAGAGAAATACGGGCCGGATGTCAAACGGCCCGGCTCCTATGCAGCCAACTGCTTGTTAGCACGAAGACTCGCTGAACGCGATGTCCGATTCATTCAGCTATTTCACATGGGCTGGGACCATCATGGAGGATTGCCCAACGCGATCAAACTCCAGTGCCGCGACACCGATCAACCCACCAAAGCCTTGATCGAAGACCTCAAAGAACGCGGCCTGTTCGACGATACCCTCATCGTCTGGGGAGGCGAGTTCGGCAGGACCGTTTATTCGCAAGGTGCGTTGTCGGCCGATAACTATGGCCGGGATCACCACCCGCGATGCTTTACCACAATGATCACCGGAGCCGGTGTTCGAGGGGGACATGTCGTCGGCCAGACCGATGAATACGGCTACAACATCACCCAAGATCCAGTGCATGTTCACGATCTCAACGCCACCATCCTGCACCTTCTAGGGATCGATCACACCCGATTGACCTATCGCTTCCAAGGCCGCGACTATCGGCTGACCGACATCCACGGCAATCTGGTCCAATCCATCCTATCCTGAGTTCCTAAAGACTCAAAACCTCTCAAGCAATTCCACGGAGTCCTCGTCATGAAAATGGGTCAAGGGAAATTGGTGGTTACCAACGGAAATCTCATCGATGGAACCGGCAAGCCGGCCATTGCCGATGGAGCTCTGTTGATCCAAGACGGCCGGATCGCTTATGTCGGACCCGCCGCCGATATGCCGACCGTCGGGCCCGATACCTGCACGATCGACGCCAGGGGTGGCACGATCCTGCCCGGGCTCGTCGAAGCCCACTTCCATGCTACCTATTTCAACATCGCAGCCCTCGAGGACTTGGACATCAAGTACCCGGTCGAATACGTTTCGCTCTTATCGAGCGTCAATGCCAGGTTGGCTCTTGAGTGCGGATACACCTCGGCCCGATCCGGTGGGTGCCTGTTCAACATCGATGTGTGGCTCAAAAACGCCATCGAAGAGGACTTGATCCCCGGCCCACGGCTAGCAGCAAGCGGTCGGGAGATCTGTTCGGCCGGTGGATTGATGGATTGGAATCCCGAATTCCGTAAGATCGGCATGGAAGGGTTGGTCTTCATCATCAACGGGGTCGAGGACGCCAGGAAAGCCGTCAGGGCGTTGGTCAAAGACGGGATTGAATGGGTCAAAACCTATCCCACCGGCGATGCGGCCTCCCCCGATGCCAACGACCATCACACCCTCTGCATGACCTTCGAAGAGATGCATGCGGTCGTTGCCACAGCCCACAACCACAAGCTAAAAGTCACCGGGCATTGCCGAGCGACCGAAGGAATCAAAAACGCCTTGCGAGCCGGTTATGACTGCATCGAACACGGAACGTTCATGGACAACGAAGCGCTCGACTTGATGCTCCAGCGCGATGTCCCTTGCGTACCGGCTCTGTACTTTGAAAAGGCCAGCATCGAGCTGGGGCCGAAATTTGGCCTGCCTCAGAGCGTTATCGACGGCCACCAGGAGACGCTCGATGGCGGGGTCGAAAGTGCGCTCAAAATCCTCCGAGCCGGGGGCCGGCTAGGGATGGGTGGCGACTACGGATTCGGATGGAATCCGCACGGAGACTACGCCCGTGAATTGACATTCTTTGTACGCGAAGTCGGCTTCACTCCGCTGGAAGTCATCCTGTGCGCGACGAAAACCGGCTCGGAAATCATGGGGCGAGACAAGGACTTTGGGACCTTGGAACCAGGCAAACTCGCCGATGTGCTAATCGTCGATGGCGATGTGCTCGATCGCATTGAACTGCTCGAAGACCGCAGCAAATTCATCGCCGTTATGCAAGCCGGCGTGATCAAGGCAGGGCAACTCGCCAAGCCGTTTCCAACGGTGATCAAGCAAGAGAAGTAAGCAAGCCAAATCAACAAGCGAATCAAGTGAGCCAACATGTTCGAAGAGCGATGGCTAGAGGTCGATTCGGGGCGAAGAAAACTTCGCGTCGGCGTTCGTCGAGGGCCCAGCCAAGGACCAGTGCTGATTCTTTTGCATGGTGTGACACGCTCCTGGCGAGATTGGGAGCCGGTGGTCCCATTCTTAAGCCACCAGTGGACGATCTTTGCAATCGATCACCGTGGTCATGGCCAGTCGGATCGAGCCTCAAGCTATTTCGTCGACGACTATGCGCAGGATCTGATCGAGGTGCTCGAGCAAGGGGTAGGCGATCCAGTCGTGCTCGTCGGCCACTCTTTAGGAGCGATGGTCGCTGCCATCGCTGCATCGAAAGTGCCCGAACGCGTCCGAGGATTGGTGCTCGAAGATCCTCCGATGCAGACCATGGGCCGATCGATCCAAGGGACCGTATGGCAAAAACTGTTTCAAGGGATGCAGCAGGTCTGCATCGCAGGTGGGAGCCTCGAACAGATCAGCCAAAGGCTCGGGAGTATCTCATTGCCGCAAGCCGACGGCTCGACAGCCCAGCTCAAGACGCTTCGGACCGAGGAAGCACTGCGATGGGGAGCCAGTTGCTTATCGAAGCTCGATCCGAAAGTCTTCGAACCCTTGATTGCAGGAGAGTGGCTCGAGGGCCTGGATTGGGAGAGCACTGCAGGTCGGATCGCAAGTCCAGCGATCCTTCTGCAGGCCGACTTTGGGGCAGGTGGAGCGCTTAGCGACGCCGAGGCGCAGGCGTTCTGCCAAGGGTGCCAGGAGTGCGAATGGGTCCGTTTTCCTGGTAAAAATCACCAATTGCACGGCACGATCCCCGGTCAAATCGCCACCATGATCGATCGATTCCTAGCGAAGCCCTAGAATTACTCCTGCGAATACCCTGTGGTTGGATTGGGTAGTTTGGAGGGTTTTTTCCGATTTGCAGGTTGGATTTCGCCCTTTTTTCATTACTATTGCTGTCATTACTGAGCAGTAACTGCCTAGCTACCTTGGGTGGTAGTTTCCTCCTGACGATCGACATCACTAAATACAGAATGAGCTTGTTTCGATGAGATACGCAACATTGCTTTTATCCCGAGTCCTGCTTGCTGGCGCGATGCTTGCCATGGCAAGCTTGAGCCAAGTCCGAGCCGACTTGGTCGCAGGCTGGGACTTCCAGACCACCACCAACGGCGGAACGGCGACGGCCGTATCTCCTAATACACCCAAGGAATACACCGCCAACTTTGGCTCCGGCCGATTGTTCCTGAACGGTCTGAATGGATCGAGCGACTGGTTCGTGCCGGCAACGGGGACTACCGGTACAGAGTTGTCCGCGTTCGCTGGGACGACTGCAAATGCGGGACCTGGTTTTAGTACCGTCACAACTGGAGCTGCCGCTTTGGCTTTGGTCAATCAACATCTTTCGCCCACTAACGGCAAGTCGGCCGTGTTTCGATTTTCGATGGCAGGTTTTCAGGATTTAGTCGTCAGCTATGCAACGCAACGGACGAACACTGGATTCACTTCACACGCGTGGTCGTTCGGAACCGACGGAATCAACTGGACGGACCATCAAACCCTGACGCCACCCCCAGCCCCGTTTGGTGTGCTGACGCTCAGCAACATTGCGGGGTTGAACGGAGCGACGGACGCTTACCTCCGGTTGACCGTATCGGGCGCATCAGAAACCGCTAGTAATGGCAATAATCGATTCGATAACATTCAGTTCAATGCGACGGCGGTTCCTGAGCCAACCTCGATGTTGTTGGCAGGGAGTGTTGCCTTAGGCGGCGTATTCTTGCGACTGCGTCGCAAGCGGTAGGCCTGGGTCGATTCGAAGAGTGATTTTTTAGAAGCCGTCGATTACGACGGCTTTTTTCATTTAAATCGCCTACCATTCGGGCTTATCCCTGCGGAGGCATTTCTGATTCGCCTACCGTCGGGCTTGTCCCGAATGTCGCAAGGTTAAGTGAAAAGTCCCTGTTTTTTGTGGGTTTCTTGATATTGCACTTGGCATGAAAAGGCTTCCTTGCCACAGATTGGGTTAGAACAACCACCCCCAATTGAGCAAGGAAGCCCATAATGCTAGCCCCTCGACCCGGCGCGAAGAAACATCGTCCACGCAGAGCTAAGCTTAACAAATCAAGCCGAACAAAGACAGCTCGTCAAAAAAGAAAGCAGGACAAGCAGGCATCATCGGTCAAACAGTTCGAATACAGAATCGAAAAACTGATCGAAGCGAACGAACTGCTTTTACCGAAGCTTTTCGACGATGACACGATTGAAGCGATTCTCGGTGAAAGCAAGCCTGTTAAAAAGCCCCGTAAACGCGTCTACACTGTCTCCACCACGCTGACTCTCTTCGTCCAGCAAGTCTTGATGAAGGATCGTGGTTGCAAAGAAGTGGTTCTGTTGTTCAACAGAAATCGCAAGGAGCAACAACTACGGCAAGTGAGTTGTAACACGACGAGTTACTGCGATGCCAGAGCCAGGATTCCCTTGTCCCTGATAAAAACACTGGCCGCTCGTACGGCTCTTATGGCATCCGAGCACCTAGCCGACAATCAGCTCTGGCATGGTCACAGAGTTTTGTTAGTTGATGGTCTAGTTGTCAATGCTCCCGACACACCAGAGAATCAAAAGGTTTACCCTCACTCGCAATCGCAGGAACCTGGATTGGGCTTTCCGCAGATCCGTATGTGCATGGCAATCTGCTTATCAACAGGTGTTGTCACTGATGTGCGATATGGCGCAGTCGTGGGCAAAAAGACTGGAGAAGGAACGCTTTTCCGCAAGATGTTCAGCAACTTTAGACGCGGTGACGTGATTGTTGCTGACAGCCTCTTCGAGTGCTTTCGCGATCATGCGACGCTCAAAGCCAGGGGAGTGTATATGATCTGTAATAAGAACGGGACGCGTGAATCTCCGTTCAAAGGTCCCTGTACCGTGATCGAAGAAACCTGGGTGGTATTGCCGCGTCCGAGCTTTGACAAAAATAGGTTTACGAAAGAACAGTGGAAGGCATTACCAGCGACGCTCAACGTGCGGATGATCCGCTGCAAAGTTGGTGGACGCAAAGGAGACCTCACTCTGGTGACTACACTATTGGACAGTCAAGCATATCCAGCAGCGGATATCGTGAAGCTCTACAAGCAACGATGGGAATGCGAATTGGATAACCGATCCATCAAATCGGTAATGGGAATGGAAAGTTTGAGTTGCCATACTCCCGAGATGCTCGCTCGAGAACTAATGGTGTACATCTTGGCGTACAACATCGTCCGACTCACGATGTGTGATGCTGCCAAGGTCGGCAGCCATCATCCTCGCGATCTAAGCTTCAAAGGTGCCAAAGACGCATGGCTCCTATTCGGCCAGGATGAAAGAGAACCGCAAAACTACGCCTGGCTACTCTGGACCATCGCAGACTTTCCATTACGCAAAAGACCAGGTCGCAGGGAGCCCCGAAAGATAAAACGACGGGACTCGAAGTACGAAAAAATGAAAGCCCCTCGCGCCCAAGAAAAGCTGGGGTTTTTCACTTAACCTTGCGACATTCGGCATAAAGCCGACGGAGGCCAAGTATGGTAGCTGTTAGTCTTGGCCCCGCCCGTAAAGCTGACGGAGGCCAAGTGTCGCTAGTCAGGCATTGCGGCGGTGTATCCTTCAGCCATACCTCCCAAAGCGCGGTACAGATTGAGTTCCACTGTGTTGGAGATGAAGCGAACACTACCGTCTGCTCCTGCAAAATTGGCGCCTACCGAATGGTCGCTGGTAAATCCGTAATTGTTCTGCCAGTCCTGGAAGCAGTTCTCGTAGCCCTTACGCAACGGTACTCCAGCGGCCTGTGAGCAGACCGGGGGAGCATTCAGAGGGATCGCTACGGTGGCGACGCTACCATTGAACCAAAACCACCAATTATGACTGGTGAATGATCCGACCGATTCTCCAACCATCAACGTGTTGCTCAGTCCGTCTTTGACTGCTGCGATCAGCGTGTTGCAGGGTACACCAAGGTTGTTGTTCGTAGGTACCGGAGCAGGTCCAGGTCCGACGTAACCGGCAAAAAAGATACCGTTGCCATTGCCGATCCCATTCCCGTTGTTCTTGAAATAAGGATCCGAGCCAAAGTTTGGATCACCGGTGGTGAAGAAATTGCCCCAAGCCCAATTCGAACCGGCGACTCCCTTGTAGCTAGTCACGGCATACTGCTGACCACCCGAGGACCGCTGTGCCCGCGATGGCAGTACTGTAGGAGTGGTGTCGCTCGGGCATCGATACAAAGAAACTCGCTGCTGGGCAATCCAAGGATTTGAGTTGACCGTCGGAAGGGTCGGACCGCTCAGGTTTCTCGGATCGTTGCTCACATCGCGTGTCATGTCCACATTGCGGAACAAGCTGTCTTGTTCGATGTAAGGAAGAATATTGGTCATCCAGGATACTTGTCCGGGCGACCAAGGTGCGTTGGGTTGAGGATCGGTGATGATGTCGCGGAATGGAGTGAAATTCCCTACGCTGCCTGGCAATTGCTTGCGGGCCGATTCGTGATTGATGCAAGCCATTGCGATTTGGCGAATGTTGTTCGCACAGGACATCCGACGCGCTGCCTCTCGGGCCGCTTGCACTGCAGGCAAAAGCAGTCCAACCAAAACCCCAATGATCGCAATGACCACGAGCAGCTCGACGAGCGTAAAGCCCCTGCGTCTTTGAATGATGCTACGGTTCATCTGCGTTTCTCCAGCGGATAAGTTTTTTATGGGGCAAAATTGGGCTCGGGCGACTCGTATCCAATCGATGGGCTCAGCGGCTCCAAGATCTTTCGCCCACTCCAGTCTACTGCAAGCCACTCGGCTTGACTGCTTAATCCTACGGATCCTTGACGTAATGTCAAGAAAAACCAGACCTTACGCTCCCAAGTCGCTACCAAGCCCACTCGATCTCGATGCTGGGCCGAAAAGACACTTGACAATTCCATCAACCGTTCTAAGATTCAATCAGTCAATCAAATGATTGATTGTTGGCTCTGTCGCAAACGGCAGAGCAGAGGAAGTGTCAGTAAACCCCAGTAGGTGGTAGCGATGGAAATAGGCCGAAATGAGGATGCTTCCGAAGATCGCGATTGCTCGGATCTCGAACACCTTGAGGCCAAGAGCCCGATGCCCCTTCTGGACCAAGAAATTTGCAAGCGAACCGCAGCGATTTTCCGAGCCATGGGCGACGCGAGCCGCCTGCAACTCCTGGCACTGCTGGCCAAGCGGGAAATGTGCGTTACGGAACTTACCGGCCGTCTATCGGACAACCTGCCGGCGATTTCCCAGCGCCTGAAACTTCTCCGGGCCGAGAGGCTCGTGAGCACCCGCCGACAGGGCAAGCACATTTACTACTCGCTTGCCGACAACCACATCGCTTCCTTGATCGAAAACGGCTTAGCTCACGGCAGCGAGACCGACTGCACGCTTTGCCCACCAACATAACGCCCCCAATGTTTTTCCCTTTGTTTCATCCTTGAAGAAAGAAATTGAGAGATCTGAAAATGTCACACCACCACGAAAACCATGACCATGTCCACGGAAAAGATTGCGGGCATACAGCAGTCGAACATAATGGACATATCGACTACCTCCACGATGGACACTTGCATCACCCGACCCTCGACGGGGTGATCGAAGAGCATGTCCTGGAGGTCTCGACTCATAACCCAGCCTCCTGCACCGGCGGACATGTCTGCTCGGCCCACCCGGCTGACCACGTGCACGGACCTGGATGCGGACACCCCGCGGTCCCTCACGGCGACCATATCGATTACCTGGTCGATGGCCACCTGCACCATCAGCACAACGGCCACTGCGACGACCATGGAAAGCTCCAGGTCGTCGGACAGTGAGCTTGGGCCTAGTTCCCCCACGGTCCCCATCTTTGGGAACTCCCTATCCTTCGGAAACTGTTTGATTTACTTGTCTTGAATCCGTCTTGACCTGGCTTCCCTCGGTTGGCTATTCTCCGGGGCAGGCCAGGGCAAGTTCGGTAATTCCGGCGAGCTTGGTCAGCGTTACAGGATAGACCTGCCAAGCGGCTTTAGGTTGAGTGCGTTCAACAAGGATGGTTGAGTTCCATGTCCACTACAAAAACAGTCTTTACGACCGGCGAGGCTGCAAAGATTTGCAAAGTCAGCCAACAAACAATTATCCGTTGCTTTGACAACGGAACACTAAAAGGATTTCGCGTACCGGGAAGCCGATTTCGTCGGATCCCCCGCGACCACCTCTTTGTCTTTATGAAAGACAACGGGATCCCAACGGACGCCTTAGAAAGCGGCCGAAAGAAACTCCTGATCGTCGATGACGATCAGGACTTGGTCGATCTGATGCGAGACGGCTTCGAACGCGATGGGCGATTCGAAATCCGCACCGCCAACAACGGCTTCGACGCCGGAATGCAAGTCAAGGAATTTCGCCCTGACTTGGTGGTCTTGGATGTTATGCTACCGGACATCAACGGCCGCGAAGTTTGCCAACGCGTTCGCTCGGATCGCACCATGGACACCGTCAAGATCCTTTGCATCTCTGGGATGGTCGAAGCCGACAAGATCGCCGATCTTCGTTCCGCCGGTGCCAACGACTTCATGCAAAAACCCTTTTCCATCGATCAACTCATCGAGAGGGTTTG
>Ga0209229_10000813_pt1 | contig 12919 bp, 11 predicted proteins | sample SanBayMetagenome_FD_187466 | JGI IMG/M metagenome (GOLD analysis project Ga0209229, IMG submission 187466) | Freshwater and sediment microbial communities from dead zone in Sandusky Bay, Ohio, USA (SPAdes) (version 2) | ecosystem: Environmental > Aquatic > Freshwater > Lentic > Sediment... | reverse complement strand
CTTGCGTGGAATGAAGGATTGCTTCACTTACGCAGTAGAACAGGCTGAGGCGCGTAAGAAAAGAACTGCACGCGAAGTTGGTCTTGCTTCTGCTGTTAAAGGTGATACGGAGTTCAAAGTCGGCAATAAATGAGTTATCAAATCGCAGTTCCATCTTACAAGCGATATGAAATCTTAAAGACGCAGACTCTACCTACGCTAGATAAGTTGAAGGCAGACCGCGACAAAATACATATCTTCGTGGCTAATGAAGAAGAAGCCGAGAAGTATAAAGAAGCGATAGGCGATAACTACCGCATTGTTATTGGTCAGCGTGGTATATCAACGCAACGCAAATACATACACAACTACTTCGCTGATGATGAACGCGTAGTTAGTTTTGATGATGATGTCATTGAGATGTATGAAAAAGGCGAAAAGAAAATTCAGCCGATTACCTATACTCTTGATGAGATAGTTGAACGCGGATATGAAGTAACGGAAAAGCATGGCGCTCGCTTATGGGGTGTCAATCCCAACAGTAATAACTTCTTCCTGAAAGATGAGTTATCAGTTGGCTTGCGTTACATCACAGCAACCATCATGGGTTCATACGGCAAAGAATGGATATTCACCGACCCTGAACGCCGTATGACTAATACTGGTGAAGATGCTCACTCATCACTCAGAGCGTTCGTTAAGTATGGCGCAGTAGTTAGATTTGAATACATCTGCTTCAAGACCAACTGGTTCGCAGAAGGCGGAAACCGAACATGTGTTCAAGAAGATGGGCAGACACGCGAGCAAAGGCACTTAGAAGAACTCACTTGGGTTCAATCTAGGTTCGCAGACTTATGTAAATTACAGGTTCATAAAGATACTGGCATCAGTTCGCTTCGCTTCAAGCCAATAACGATAGCGAGAGAACCACGATGAATGTTGCTTTATTCTATTTACCTGATGTGAAGTATGGTGGTTGGCCAACCTATACGGCGCATCTGTATTATGGACTGGTCAAGGCTGGTCATAATGTTAGGTTGTTTAGAATCGGTAATCGCACCGAAAAGAACGAACGCGACTGGGGCAGAGGCATCAAGTATCGCAACCTATCTCTCTTAGATGCTTGCATACTGGCGAGTGAAATGACCTCAATCATCACAGCAACTACACAGAAGTTTGATAAAGAAACAGAAGCACTCATCAGCGTAGGCGCGAAGGTAATTATCCACGACCCTACCGAGTTGAAGGGTAATATCCCTGAACTCCTAAAGAACTCCACAGATGTAATTACAATTCGCCCAATAAATGTTGAGAACCTAGCGAAGTTAGGTATTCAGGCTAGATACTTACCTCACCCGTATATGCGTAATCCTAATTACTTTAGTAGGCGCATCAAATGGGCTGGAGCATTCTCACGCATTGACTGGGATAAAGGCACTCACTTCATTATCGATGCTAACGAAAAGTTATCAAGCGATAAGAAGATTACTATTCATGGTGCGTGTAACAGAATGTATGCTCATCATAAACTCCCTGAAGGCTGGGAACAGTATTACGCAGGACAGTTCAGCGCAGATAATCTATGGGGCGGAGCAGTACTCGCCAGTAGGTATCAATGGGCTGTTGATATGTCTACCATCTCAGGTGATGGGGGCGGAACTCAATACACTTTCCTTGAAGCAATAGATGCTGGAACTGCATTAGTGCTTAATGAAGGTTGGGTTACAGGCAGACCTGATGATGAGTTACTAGGACACGCAACATTCGTGAAGCCTGAAGACCTTGCTGAAGCAATCAAAGAGCCACCAACAGTTTGGGGCTTTGAAGTGTTAAAGAATCATGATGCTGTTACTATCGCTACTCAGACTCTGGGGGCATAATGGCACGACCAACGAAATTAACAAAAGAAGTAACGGATAAGATTTGTCTTGCTATACGCGCAGGTAACTATGCCAAAGTAGCAGCAGCGATGGCAGGAGTAGGGGAAACTACTTACTATCGCTGGCTTGAAATGGCAGATGAACCGAAAGCGAAGAAAGAGTTTAGGGAATTTCGGGAGTCAATCGAGCGAGCAGAAGCGGAAGCGGAAGTTGCTGCGATAGCGCGTATCCGTCAAGCAGCGGATAACGGAGATTGGAAAGCAGCAGGTTGGTATCTTGAACGCAAGCACGGAGAGCGATGGGGCAGAAACGATAAACTGCGTCAAGAGATTACTGGTGCTAACGGAGAACCGATAGCACTAACATTAGAAGAAGCGAAGAAGGCAGTCTTAGCATTCTTAGATGAGGGTGAAGATAATGGGCTTATCAATACGGGAACTGATACAACAGAAACCGAAAGCGGAACAACAGAGTTGGCTTGACTCTCAGCCTGAAGAATTAGTCTATGAGTTACACCGCAAACCATGGTGGTATATCGGTAGACCTGAACAGCAAGAGCCTGACGGAAACTGGAATGTATGGTTAATCCTGTCAGGGCGTGGCTGGGGTAAGACTAGAACTGGTGCGGAATGGCTTGCTCGTCAAGTATTAGATAATCCAACAGCACCTGATGGTGCGCCTACTCAATGGGCGATTATCGCACCGACATTCGGTGATGCTAAGAACATCTGCGTTGAAGGACCATCGGGTTTCATTAAAGCATTAGAGCATAGAGGATTAGAAAACGACAAGGACTACATCTATAACAAGTCCAGTCACAAAGTAATCTTCAAAGATGGGCAAAAGGTTCATACCTTTGGTGCAGACTCACCTGATGCTGGTCGTGGTCTTAATCTTTCAGGCGCATGGCTAGACGAGTTAGCAATGTGGCAATACCCGTATGAAACATGGACAGAGGGTTTAGCACCTGCACTTCGTATCGGTGAGCGACCTAGAGTTGTAGTTACTACTACCCCGAAGCCGATTAAACTGTTACGCGACTGGACTACCCGTACTGACGGGTCAGTTCATGTAACGCGTGGAAGCACCTTTGATAATTCAAGGAACTTATCGCAGACCGCACTCATTGAGTTGCGAGCGCGTTATGAGGGAACGCGCACAGGAAGGCAAGAGTTATACGGCGAACTACTTGATGCTGCCGAAGGCGCATTGTGGACTCGTCAATGGATTGAAGATACTCGTATCCGTCCTGACCAACTCCCACCTCTGTACCGCATAGTAGTTGCTATTGACCCAGCAGTAACTAGCGGAGAAGACTCAGATGAAACAGGAATCGTCACAGCAGGTGCCAGCGCAGACGGACAGTTCTATGTCCTCTCTGATGACACTCTACGCTCTACTCCAAACGAATGGGGCAAAGCAGCAGTCGAAGCATTTAGGAAATGGAAAGCCGACCGCATTATCGCTGAAACAAACAATGGTGGCGACATGGTCATTATGGTATTACAACAGGTAGATAGAAATATCCCAGTCACTAAAGTTCACGCAACGCGAGGCAAAAGAGTTAGAGCAGAACCGATATCAGCACTCTATGAGCAATACAGAGTTCATCATGTCGGAGCGTTTCCACAATTAGAAGACCAAATGGTTATGTGGACACCTGATTCAAGTGATAGCCCCGATAGATTAGATGCGCTAGTATGGGCATTGACGGAACTGAAAGATAATGCAATTGCTCACGCAAGTCTTGCTGCGATATCTAAAGTATGCGGTGCTTGCCAAATGCCTAACCTTAGAAGCGCAAAGAATTGTCAGTATTGTCACGAACCACTAGGAGTCTAAATGGCTGTAACCTACAACACCACGATTGACCAAGGTGCTGACTGGTATATCAATTTCACTTATGAGCAACCAGCAGGAACTCCTGTCAATTTGACTGGTGCTACGGCTGCACTTCAAGTTAGAACTTCCCCTCTTGCTAAGACTGCTGTGCTTACATTGACATCAGCAGCAGGTGGCGGTATTACTATCACTCCGCTTACTGGATTGATTGCTTGTCGCGCAACAGCAGCACAGACAACAACTATCGTCAATGGCAAGTATGCTTATGATTTAGAGATTACACAGACTGGCATTGTGACTAGATTAGTCCAAGGAACTATTGAGGTAAGCCCACAGGTGACAAGAACATGAGCGATGAAGTAATCATTGTCCAACCAGTTATACCTAACATAGTAGTTGAACCCGTAATCCCTAATGTCACTATCACCGCTCCCGGACCACAAGGTGCTCCCGGAACTTTTGATACTGGCGATGTATTCTATGTTCACACACAAGCAGTCGCAGCAAGCGTATGGACAATCAATCACAATCTAAATGCAGAACCAACAGCAGTAGTTTTAGATTCAGCAGGTACTCAATGTGAAGGCACATTCAGTTATCCAAGTAAGAACCAAATGATAATCACCTTCACAGCAGCGTTCACCGGCACTGCTTATGTAATCTAGGAGAATAAATGAGTCGCAAATTTCTAGTCAGCATTGACTTAAATAAGAACGAATTACAGAACGGCGTAATTCAGAACTTGGCTACTGCGCCATCTTCTCCTGTCGCTGGACAGATTTACTACAACACAGGCGACAATGAACTTTATTTCTATAACGGAACTGGCTGGGAATCAACTCAGGCAGAGTCAGAAGTTCTATACGGCACACTCGCAGGAAGACCAGCAGCAGGAACAGCAGGTCGCCTTTACTACGCAACTGATAACTACCTACTTTACTTTGATGATGGCTCAACTTGGACACAAGTAAATAATTTCGGTACTGTCACAGCACAGACTTCTTATGGTGCTTCATCAGGCAACGGCTCATCAACTAACTTCGCTCGCGCTGACCATACTCACGGAACACCTGCACTTACTGGAACTACACCACAAGCATTACCTATCGGCGCAACTGGCGCAGTAGGAACTGGACTAGCACCTGCGCGTGAAGACCATGTCCACGAGATGCCTGACTTCGGTGCCGTTACATCACAAACTACTTTCGGCGCATCAAGTGCTAACGGAAGTTCTATTGATGTAGCAAGAGCCGACCACACACACGGAACTCCTGCTCACGATAACGCAGCACACGCAGCAATCAATTTATCTGCACTCGCTGTGCCAACAGCAGATGTATCTTTCTCTAACTACAAGATTACAAACCTCGCTACTCCTGTGTCAGCGGCAGATGCAGCGACTAAGCAGTATGTTGATGATGTAGCACAAGGATTAAACATTCATGCTGCTTCTTATGCTGCGACAACAGCAAACCTCAACGCTACTTACAGCAACGGAACTTCAGGCGTAGGCGCAACTCTTACTAACGCTGGCACACAAGCAGCATTCAGCACAGATGGTGTAAGCCCTTCACTCAATGACCGCATCCTTGTTAAGAACCAAACAACTACATCACAAAACGGTATCTATACCCTTACTACTGTTGGTAGTGGTTCAACTAACTGGGTGCTTACTCGCGCAACAGACTTTGACTCATCAGTTGAAATCGCTGGCGGTGACTTCACATTCGTTGATGCTGGTTCAACTCTTGCCAATACAGGTTGGGTTCAAATTGATGAAGTAACTACTGTTGGAACAGACCCTATCGTCTGGCAACAGTTCTCTGGTGCTGGCACTTATACAGCAAGCAATGGTGTTCAACTCGTCGGTTCAAACTTCTCAGGAGTTGTTGTATCGGGCGGTGGATTGACTGTTGGGGCGAGCGGATTTGATATTGACTCTGCCGTAGTTGTAAAGAAGTATGCAGCAAATGTCGGTGACGGCTCAGCGACTTCTTATACAATCACTCACAGCCTTAACACTAAAGATGTTCAGGTTACTGTCTATGACAACTCCGCGCCATACGCAGAAGTTATCTGCGATGTTCAGCACACAAGCACATCTGCTGTTACACTTCTATTCTCTATTGCACCAACTTCAAATCAATATCGTGTAGTAGTACAAGGCTAAGGGGGCTAAGCCTGTGGGTCTATTAGATAGATTCGCTAAGAAAGTAGCAGCAGAACTAGAGAAGGCACCTCGCCTTCCTGCTGGTTCTGTTACTCTGACTGAAAGCGAAATGGTTGCCCGTTCGGGCATTATGAATCAGCAGTATGGTCAATCGGTTTCGCTTCCGCGTAATCCTACTTGGCCAAATGTGCCATTCAATCCCGGCAATCCACTCATTCCGGGAAACATCAATCCACCTCGTCCTGATGGACGCGCTGACCCACGACGCTATGAGTATCAAGTCGCGCAGAACATCAACATCACTCCGACTAAACTCGTTCCTTTCACTACTCTGCGTTCAACCGCAGACCAAGTAGACATTATCCGCCGTTGCTTAGAAGTTGTTAAGAACAAGATAACTTCAATGAATTGGGATATCGTTTTATCAGATGATGCTTCAGAGCGTATTGCTGCTGAATCAGGTAAAGACCATGTACGCGCAATGGCTGATGCTCGTGAGAAATACACAGAGGACATCGCTAGACTCCGCGCTTTCTGGGAACAACCTGACCGCGCTAACGGATATACATGGGCTGACTGGCTTAATCTGTTCCTTGAAGACAATTTAGTATTAGATGCTGTTGCGATATGGCCACAGAAATCTGTCGGTGGAGATTTATACGGATTCCAGTTGCTTGATGGCTCAACTATTAAGCCATTGATTGACGACAGAGGTATGCGCCCAATGGCACCGAACCCTGCGTTCCAACAAATCCTTTATGGCTTCCCTCGTTCAGAGTTCATGGCTACTAATGATGCAGAAGATGCAGATGGCTCATTTACTTCTGATGAACTTACTTATCTTGTTAAGAACCGACGGACATGGACTGTCTATGGTTTCAGCCCAGTTGAACGCGCACTTCCACTAGCGGATATCTACCTACGCCGTCAAGACTGGATTCGCAAGGAATACACAGATGGCGTGACACCTGAGTTGATGATGGAAACTGATGCCAATTTCGGTAACAATCCTGACCTTATCCGCGCTTACGAGAATATCTATAATGATGATTTGGCTGGACAGACTGCTCAGCGTATGCGTGTGCGTATTCTTCCTGCTGGCTTCAAGCCAATTCAATTTGATGGATATGGCGAGAAGTTCAAGGACACACTTGATAACTATTTGATAACATCAATTTGCGGTCACTTCGGTGTGCTTCCTAGTGAAATTGGATTTAGCGGTTCAGGTTCTCTCGGCGCAAGCGGATTACAAGAAGGCGAAACCATGTCAGGCGAAGCAATCGGTATTGCTCCCCTTGCTCAATGGGTTAGCAGCCAATTAACTAATCTGTCTTACATGTATCTAGGTATGCCACGCGAACTAGAGTTCAAGATTCTATTCCAATCAAAGATTGACACAGAGGCAGAAGCCCGACGAGTTGATATTGAGTTGAAGAATGGTGGAAGAACTGTAAATGAAGCGCGTAGCGATATGGGCTTGCCATTACTAGATACACCACAGGCTGATATGCCTATGCTTCACTCATCAAGCGGATTGTATTTCTTATCACCTGACGGAATCATTGATGCTTATCAGGCTTCTAATGCTTCTGCTCTATCAGGCGGTGATGCTACGCCAGTCACAGACCAACTAGGTATTGGTGATGAAGCCGTAACAGAAACAGGCAAACCTGAAAAGGAAGAAGCCGAAGAAGAAGAAAAAGAGCCAACTGAAGTTGCTTCTGAAGATGAAACAGATAAAGCCGTAAAAGAAATCAAGGCTTTCTTAAAGTGGATTCGCAAGGGCAACATGAAGCGCAAGTTTAACTTTGAAGCAGTAGAAGAAGACTACGCGGAAGTGTTAAATAAATACGCTGGCATTGGTGACCTTGATTCTGCTCGTTGGTACGCTGAAAGGTATTTAGGACTCTAGTGAAACCGAACCGCAAGCGACTGCACGCAGCATTGACTATCCGTCATGCGCGTTCTATCAAGCGCGGAATGGAAGAAGTCTTTTCAGTAGATGAAATCCTTGATGACTGGTATTCCCTGCGTGACCCGATAGATAGTATTGACGAGAACAATCGCGTTGAGGTATCTAATCAATTAGCGAGGGATTGGGCGAAAGTTCATGTCAAGAAACTTGATACGGAGCGACTCAACTCTGCGCTCGCAAGGCTGTATGCAGATGGCTGGACTCTAGGCACAGACATCTCCACATACGAGATTGCTCGTGCTATCGGGCTTCGCAAGGCTGCTCCCAGCAAGAAAGATTTATCTGATGCTTTGAAGATGGACTGGAAGAACTGGCGTCCCGGAAATCGTGCTGCTGCTAATTTAGTCAATCCACCAAACGGGCTTAAACGACTCCTAGAAGGTCGCTCAGTTAAGATTCAAGACCTGTCCACCACTACGCTAAATAGAATCGGCACAGCACTCGCTGAGGGCTTAATGAGGGGTTCCACGAGGCGAGCGATAGCAGAGGATTTAGCATATATCTTAGGTGATGATGCTAGAGCATTAATGATTGCTGGAACAGAAATGAGTTCAGCAGTTGTTCAGGCTAGCAGGGATTTATACGCAGACTCAGGTGTTGAGAAAGTTCAATGGCTGGTCGCAGACCCTTGCGATGAATGTCAAGAAAACTATGAGCAATCACCGATTGACATAGATGAAGAATGGATAAATGGCGACCCACCAGTTCACCCGAACTGTATGTGCGACATAGCACCTTATGTCGTGGATACTGGATTGTGGGCTTGGCTAGAAGAAGAAGAATAGGAAACAAATGGCTGATTCAACTAATGTCTATGCAGACATTCTAAAGTATGACGATAATGGTGACGGCACTCTTACTGTCTACGGCAAAGCAACTGATGATGCGCTAGATATTGACCAACAAATCTGTGACCCAGTATGGCTAGCAAAAGCAATGCCTGATTGGTTCATGAGTGGTGGAAATATCCGCGAACAGCACAGCAATATCGCTGCTGGCGTTGCTAAGGAATACGAAGCGAAGGTTGATGGTCACTACATCAGCGCATTAGTTGTAGACCCAGTATCAGTTAAGAAAGTTCAAAACCGCGTATTGCGTGGGTTCAGCATCGGAATTAAATCTCCGCGTGTTGTCATGGACAAGAAAGCAGCGAATGGTCGTATCATTGACGGACAGATTGTTGAAGTCAGTCTTGTTGATAGACCAGCCAACCCCAACTGCCAATTAGTTTTGGCTAAATCTATCAATGGTGAAAAATCATTAACGAAAGTCGAGGAACTGATGGAAACTACCAACGAAACCGAGAAAGAAGACAGCATTGGTATGCCTAGTATGCCTATGAACGGCGAAGCCAAGTCAATTCCTTCATCAGAAGAAATGATGTCGCGCTACGCTGCTGCTAAAGAAGCACTAGATGAAGTTACTATGATGTGCAAAGAATACGGCTATGAACTTCCTAGCGAAGAAAAGCAGTATGGCGAATCAGCCGAAGAAGAATCCGCAGAAGGTCCAGCAGGAAGCGGAGCCGAGCATGAACTTGGTGAAGCGAAAGAAGTTGTGCCAACTGAAGAAGAAGAAGTTGCAAAATCAACCTTGACAGAGATTATTCCTGACACCACAGTTGATGAGCCAATCATTCCGGGAATCAATCCCGAAGAACACGAAGATTCTGAAGATAAAGTGTCTTCAGAGAAATCCCTGCTCGCTGATATTAACTTAGTTGATATCGTTGAGAAAGCCGTAAAGAGTGCTATGAAGTCGGTTGAAGCCGAAGTCGCTGAGTTGAAATCTGCAAAAGAGGCAGTAGAGAACAAAGCAGCATCGCTAGAAACTGAATTAGCAACGGCAAAATCTCTCGCAATAGGTGGCGGTCCGAAAAGGGCAACCATAGCGACAGGTAGCAATAAGCCAAATGAAGCATTAGCCCAAGCGGAACTTTATTTCGCGAAGTCTTCTGCAACAACCGACCATGACCTTGCGAAGGGATACCGCCAAATGGCTAAAGATTTTTTAGCCAAAGCAGGTGTCGCTGAAGCAGAGTCAAACTAACTCTTTACAGGAGAATCAATAGATGAAAGAAGTAAAAGCACGCGACTTGTATAACGAGTCCAATCCTGCTGCTGCTGCTGCTCGTCATGAGGAATACCTTGGTGAGTTGAACAAGTCAATTAACGGAGCATCAGCAGACCCTTCTGTGTTATCACAGATGGAATCTGGCAACGGAGTAAAGTTCGGCACAGGAAATCCTGTTGCTCAACTAGAATCTCTCGCTGCTAATAAGTCACTCGCTCCTGAAGCACTTGCTTCACTTACACAGGCACTCGCGACTCAGCGTGGCGCAATGGGTGATATCAATAAGGAAATCACTCTAACTACACCTCTTAGCACATCTTTCGCTGCCTTCGACCTTGAAGCACCAGCAAAGTTGCTAACACCTCGCCCAACTCCACTCCGTAACCGCATCCCTCGCAAGAAGGGTGTTGGTACATCACACCGCGTAAAGCGTATCCTTGGATACACTGGTACAGGTACTGGTGGTCAAGGAAACATTTGGCCGGGAATCACTGAGACAACTCAGAACAACTTCGCTCCGGGAGCAGCAAATGCTTTCTACCTAGAGCGCGGTCCACAGATTTCTTACACAGCAGACGACCTCGTTCTGCCTTACAACTCCTACTCACTATCTGACCAAGTATCATTCGATGCTAACTTCTCAGGTATGGGTTATGAAGACCTTCGCCAACTATCATCAACATCTACGCTATACGCAACAATGTTGATGGAAGAACGCATGATGCTATACGCACGCGGAACAGCATCAGGTTACTCAGGCGCACTTTCTGCACCAGCAACAGTAACTCTAACTTCACCAGTCGCTTCAGGTTCACAGACAGCACTCGCTGCTGCAACCTACTATGTCTATGTAACTGCTAACGCAGGTATTTCAGGCAGCGGTTTCGGTGAGTCAATCGTTTCAACTGTTCAATCAACAGCAGTTGCTTCAGGTGATGTTCTTAATATCGCATGGACAGCAGTTACAGGTGCTATCGGTTACAACATCTATGTTGGAACTGCAACAGGCACAGCAAACTGCACATTCCAAGGTGTAGCACAAGGCACATCAGCAGTTATTCAAGGCGCAGGAACAGTCGGCTTGCTCGGCAACAACTTCGCTCTTACAACAACTGGTGCTGCTGCATCACGCGCTAACGCAGATACATCTGCATACGCAACTGGCTATGACGGAATTATCCCAACAGTCACAGGTGCTAACTCAGGTTACAACAATGTAATCAACACAACATTCTCAACATCAAATCCTGGTGTTGAATACCAGAATGTTTTCTACAATCTCTACAACTCTGTTAAGGGCGACCCTGATGAGATTCTTATCAATGGTGCAGACCGCAAGCAGTTGTCAGACTCAATCAAGAACGGCTCAACAGCCAACTATCGTTTGAATCTAACACAGACAGAAACTGGAGATTATGTTGGTGGTGCAACTATTGGTGCGCTTAACAACGAAATCACAGGTAAGATGGTTCCTTTGACTGTTCACCCATGGTTGCAGCAAGGTATCTCACCAGTTCTTTCTTACACACTTCCAATCCCTGACACAGAGGTTTCTGATGTTTGGGCTGCTATCAATGTTCAGGACTACATGGGTATTCAATGGCCAGTAGTTCAGTTCTCATACGATTTCAGCACATACTTCCGTGGAACCTTCTTCTGCTACGCTCCAGCATGGAACGGCGCAGTATCAGGAATCCAAAACGCATAATGTGTCTTGAATGCGGTTGTAATCAACCAGCACAGAGTCATGGTCGAGATGATGTGACTACTGCTGTGATGATTACTCCAGAGCAGACACCACAGTAAATAAATAGCCGACAGAGGGGTGAGTCTAAAAAAACTCGCCCCTCTTAGGTAAGGCTACGGAAGGAAACCAAATGCCAAAGATGATTCCACCAACAGGATTAAAAGAGATTGCTGTTAAAACAGAACGCGGAACGAAACTTTACAAGGCAGACCGCTCAGGGTTAATCAATGTTGATAATCCTAAGCACGCAAAACAAATGAAAGATGAAGGACTAGGACAGGCGAGTTTACAGGGAGCAAGCGACCCGAAATTAGGATTTACCTGCATTGAATGTGGGTTCGGTTCATGGTTTGCTAAATGTTCTAGATGCGGTCATTTGAACGAGCGCATAGAAATGGACGGGTCAAGTGGCTGAATCAATCAACCCCAACACTCACGGATTAACAGCATCTTATTTAACTGCTGATGAATACCGTAACGCACCGACATCTATTGACATTGATAATCTAGTATTCAACTCTAGCGACCCTGATGTTCAGAACAGCGAGTTGGTTAATGTTATTGCTCGTGCATCTAGTTGGATTGATACATACTGCAACCAAGTATTAGGCGCAACCACAGAAACAGAGTCACAACGCACACGCATTAGCCCTGACGGGTATATCAAGTTTCACCCTCGCTATAATCCAGTAATCGCTTTGACTGCACTTCAATACGGCAATCCTTCAACTAATCTTATTACCGCTACTAACATCGCGAGCGCGTGGATTGAAGACCAGCAAATTCTTTATCCTTATGCCAATCTTTCAACAAGCATTACAAGTCAAGGTCCTTTGCAGTTCGGCTTCCCAACTACATCAGGGCAACAAGTTTATATCAAATACACTTATGTAAATGGATATGCTAATACGCTTATCGCCTCAGCGACAGCAACTCAATCAACGCTAACTGTTACAGACGGAACTGGTATTGTTGATGGATTGCACATGAAGATTTATGATGGTATGTATTCTGAGAATGTTGTAGTAGCCGACACTTATGTATTCGGTTCAACGACAGTTCCTTTGACTGCTCCTTTGGTGTATAGTCACACAGCAGGAGTTTCTATCTCTGCATTACCACCAGCAATTAAAGAGGCTGCTATCTTGGTTACAACTTCTATGCTTAAAATACGCGGAGATGCGTCAATGACTATGGGTATTGGAACTGCGCCTGTTACATCTTCAACTGGCGTTAATCAAAACATGACTAAC
>Ga0209229_10000812_pt1 | contig 12919 bp, 15 predicted proteins | sample SanBayMetagenome_FD_187466 | JGI IMG/M metagenome (GOLD analysis project Ga0209229, IMG submission 187466) | Freshwater and sediment microbial communities from dead zone in Sandusky Bay, Ohio, USA (SPAdes) (version 2) | ecosystem: Environmental > Aquatic > Freshwater > Lentic > Sediment... | reverse complement strand
CCAAACCTGATCTATGAAAGTCATCTCATCGCCTTCGGCAATGGAAGAATAACCAGTAACAAACCCGCACTCAATTGGATACCCATCAGCATTGTTGCTGGTTTCGTGCTGATAGATATAGGATTGTACTGCGTACTTTATCGTTCCAGATGTTGTGTCTGTTCCGCTTGATGACGAGAAATTTGAATTTGTCATCGTTGCATAGCTTGGAATGAACCCAGTCAACACACCAGAGTAAGAACTTGATGTGTTTATTGCTCCGCCACCAACAGTTGACGATATTGTAAATGTATCTACACTCAAGACTGTTTTCACAAAGTAAACAGTGTTTGCTGTTATGCCGGTTGGCATTGTTGATGTTGTCGTAAAGTAAATTGGAGTATTGGCGGAAAGACCATGCCCAGACCAAGTTACGACCGCTGGAGATGCGTTTGAAATTGAAACTGCCGCCTGCCTGCCGAGAGAAGAAGAAGAAACGGTATAGCTTCCGTTGAATTTGGTTTCCGTCATGTTTGTAACAACAATTGAACTCCCAACGGCAAACGTGTTTGTTACGGGTGTAAAATATATTGTCGCAGAAGATGAAGCGCCTGTCGCATATACGTTTGTACCCGTGAAGTACCCGTTTATCTCAACGCCATTGCTCAAGTTTACGGAGGAAGAAGTTGCAGCGCCAATTGGCGGGCCAAAAATAGACTGGTCAATCCAAGATGTACGACCAATCAAAACATCTCCATTATCTGGGTGCTGGTATCCATAGTCCCACTGGTTGAGTGCTACGTTATATTTAACGTATGCGTTTATCTCTCCATTGCCAACAAATTGGGCCTCATATGCAAGGCCAGTTTCAGGGTCTATGTTGTTTGTCTTGCTTGCCGGGAAGTACCAAGTTATCTCATTGAACTGGCTGTTTGGAGAACAGCGAATGCGATCCGTGTATGGCTTGCCGTATTCATCATTGCCCGGATACAAATTCTGAAATATCTGGTCCCAAACAGAACAAGCTATAACCTCAACGCCATTTCCAGAAAACTTGAAGAACTGCTTCTGGCTCATCCAATAAACAACACCGCCCATCTGACCAGCGGCCTTCTGGGAAATTAGCCCAGCATTAGCGCCAATTTTGTTGAATGAGTATATATAAGGCTGGCCAATGTATGTCATTGACCACAAATCAAGGTCTGTCCAGACAAGTGCTTGCTGGGGTGCCTGAATTGCCGAAACAATCTTTGACCCCGTTGGTATGCGGTAGCTTCCCGCTTGATTGTTTGCAGTGCCTTGCCAAATAGAAAAGTCTTCAAGATCACACCACCTTATCAAAAGTGGGTCTTGAATAGTTCCAAACGATGATCCGTAAGCGATTATCTGCCTTTGCGGCATCGCAACAAACATGCCGGTGTTGTAGATTGGCGAGTTGGGCATATAACTCAAATTCAAAATTGAAGCACCAACAGGCTGCCAATAGTAAATTGAGCCATTGTACGGGCATGAAACAAGGATTGAACCCCAATTGTCCAAGGTCCAATCGCTTGCTGTTACGGCGTCACCATCAGTAGCGGCTGGAACAAAGCCGCTACCATAAACGCCTTCGTTGTAAACACCACCGCCGTAAAAGTAGTTGGAACCTTGATTTGACGCTACAAGGCTGACGTAATCAACAACGTGAATCGCTCCATTGTTCTCATAACCTGAAGCAGAAGATGTTGAAGCTATGTCAACAACTATTTCAAATTGCTTGTAGTCTATCACACGGCTCACCGTGTACAGACCACCTATTGTTGTTCCGCCAACTGTTGTTGGAATGAATACATTGAACGTATCACCAACAGAGTATCCATGATTTATCAGGTCAACGATGACAACGGTTGAGTTGGATGAATTGAATGTGAACTTTGGCGGAACTCCGCCAAAATTTATCGCTGCATTTACAGTGCCATCAGATGACTTCGCAGTGGCAGATACACCTGTTTGAGTGTACTTCAATGTATAAGTTGTTGTATCAGCAGACGTTGATCCAATTGTAAATGTTCCGTCAAAAGCAGAATCATCAACCCCTGTGACATATATCTTTTGGCCGGGATAAAAATTATGTGGCTGACTAAACTGAATTGTTACAGTTCTGCTTGATGCAGTAAGATTTACCGCGCTTATCGTCGCTATTGATTGAACGCTTGATGGTACAACGAAAGTGAAGAACCCGGCACCAACAGAAACAATATCGTATGGACCTACATAGTTTACATTACCGGCATTCATTATGCACGGAAAGTAAGCATAAGAAGCAGAACTTGGAATTTCCGGCATATAGAAAGAAATAGACGGACTTCCAGAAGTGGTTACAACCCCAAGCCCCTGAACAAATGTGATGTTATCTGATCCAACGGTAACAGTGCTTGTATTAGAGCAATAATAATACTTATTCTGGTTTACAGTTCCAGATGTAACAAGAAATGTTGCGCCATTTTCAATATCATTTGCTGCCCACGCATCAAAGTCCGTAGTTCTTGTCAAAACCCATGCTACTGATACGCTTCCAACAGTAGTTACCTCATATACACCATTTCTGATCTGGTTTGTCTGATCTTTTACAAGAACGCGATCATTAACGCTAAGAGAAACACCATCAATCACAATGGCTGCAAGTGTTCCATTGTTTGTAAGGGTTGCTCCAACGCCACTTACTCCATTATTGTATACGGCATCAAGATTTGATGTGGTAGCAGCTACAACATTTGCGTGATTGCTTATTGATTCAAGAGCAGTCCCAGAGTCTACATAGCTTGATGTTATATCGCTAACAAACTCTCTGGGCGTGACATCTACAAGCGATGATCCATCTTGATTGAAAACCTGAACCCCAACATCATACTCTCCGCCAACGGCGAGGTAGTTGTTGTATTCAAGGTCGCTCCAAGCTTTCAGAGCGCGAATGGGAGCGTTAAAAGAGCCAGAGATAAAGCGAGTCCAGCCGCCTATCTTCTGCGCCAACCCATATCCAGTCCTGTCTGGGACAAAGCGAATAAGGTTTGTGTAGGAGATTGCCGCCTCATTGAGAGTCGGAGTTTTATTCGTGTCAACGCCCGGAATTAGTTTTACGGTTGCGTGGGGCATTTATTATTCCCGCCCAGAACTGGCAATCGGAGAAGGAGACATAGAAGTCCAAGCCGTTGACTGGAACTTCTTGCGGTATTCTTCAACTGTGGCACCCTGCAATAGTGTCTTGTACTGGTTTTCATAAGACTGAGCCATTGCAGGATCATCGCTCTGGCGTCCAAAGTTCCTCTGATAGCCACTGATGAAGATCATTGATGCCATCAGGAACAAGTCGGGGAGGTACTGAGAAATGAATGTTGTTGTGTTAGACGCCGAGAGAGTTGCAGGACGATAAGTTCCAATAATCTCAAGCGTATATGTATTGTCCGGCCAAGGACCAAGAGAAAAAGTCCGCTCATCAATCATGGCAAAGTATTGAGGAACAGAAGAATTTGAGAGGCTTGGCCAAGCGTACTGGATGTACTCCTTGGTCACAGGCAGAAGGGGAACCCTCGTCCCAAGATCGGGATTTGCTGTACCCGCTGGCGTAATTACGTTAACATTCTGCAAGGTAACAAATGTACCTTGAGTAATTTGAACCTTGGAAGCGTTGGCGGTAGTAGAAAAAGATGTGTTTGTAGTAACAGTGGAAAGAAGATCAAGGTCGCGGTAAATACGAAGTTCAGCATAATCAATTGCGTCTGGAAGAATAGCCAACCAATTCGGATCGGTTTCCGGCACGACTGAAAGCGTAGCCAAAGCAGTCTTGTAAGTCGCGTAAGTCAATCCTGCCATTTTACGCCTCGTTAACCTCTTTGTGCCGGGTTTTTACCATACCCGAAAATTGTTGTTGAATCTAGTTCTTAGCATAGTCCTTGCGGACGAAGGAATACCATTCTCTTGAGCAAGAGAGCCTGCCATTGGCATCCTTCAGAGCCGCCCTGTGACGGGCAAGAGCAAGGCGGGCATCCATACCCGGCTCAATCGTCGGGACGGCTACAGGGGCCATACAGGCTGGCGGAGCAGGCAATTCAACGGGCTGGGGCTTAACGCCCCCGAGTGTTGAGCAGCCTGTTAACATCACCGGGAGTAAGATCGCACCTGTCAGGGCGGCTACGAAGTTCTTCCGCATACTTGGCAATCTCCTCATCGTCCTTCTTCGCCTGTTCTTCCAGACGCTTGATTAGGTCTTTGGACTTGCGATCCGCCTCCAAGGCAATCCGCCTGTCGCGCTCCATAGAAGCGATTACGGCGGCAAGTTCCCTCTCACGGCAGTTGGCGGCACTATCCATCCGCCCCTTAATGTAAGCCCCGCCAAGGGCAACAGCGACCGTCCCAGCAATGAGCAAAGGGGCTACCCAAGAAGGCAGCCCCACCCACGCCAGAACTCTCAGAAGCCACATCACTTGCTAAACAGCCCCTGCTTAATTTCCTTGCGGTAAATGAACCAGAAGAACAGAATGAACAGACCCAAGGCACCAACCAGAACCAGAAGCGTCTTATAGTCAAACCCGGAAAATGCACCGAAGGTAGCCACGCCGCCACCGCCAAGCCAGCCCATCATGGAGGCCCATACGCGCCTATGCGCGTAAACCGGCTTAGGCTCTGAAATGATGACCTCCGAATCAGCCTTCGGCGTGACAGTGGCCGGTTCCGCCTTGGCTGGCGCGATTGGCCTTATGGTCCCAATCAGGAACAATTCGCGTTCATCAGACCGCCTGTTAATGAGGCCCTGCATAACCTTGCCGTTGGCCTTGACGAACAGCATGAAAGCCTCTGCTGAACCGGCAAAGTCGCCTTCATTGAACTTGCGGAGAACAGTAGACTTTTTGAAGTTTCCAAGGCCGATATTGTAGGTCAAACTGACCATCGCATCAAACTGGGCCTGAGTCGGCGTTTTCTTGAGCAGGCTGTAAACACCATCCTCAAACAGCTTCAAATCGTCCTTCAGGATAGACAACGCCTCTGCGCTGCTAATCCTCATGCCCAGAGTTACCTTGGGCGGGCCAGCCCTGTAGGTATGGCCATATCCAATTGTGTAGGGTTCACCGCCAGTAGCGGGATCGGGGTAGGCAGTGAGACGCAAGCCTTCCCACTTCTTAATGATATTCAAACCCGCGTCAGAGGTTTTCATTTGTCCGCCTTGTTGTCCAGTTTGTCGCTGATCTTGTTTAGCATCTCTTTGATTTCTTTCATACTTTCCGAAAACTCATCCCTGCGTATGTAATTGATTGGCATCTCTTTTTCAATCGTATGCAAGTCTTTGCGGAGTTCCTTGACGGCATCCCATAGTTGCCGGAAGAACCATCCTCCCGTCATGAACACGGCTGAAATGGCAATGTTGAACAGGATTTGGAAGTCAAGGCTCATCGCAATCTCCAAGCACTTTCTCCCCTGACAATTCCTACATTGGTTTTTTGACAAAGAAAAGGGGGCAGTTAGCCCCCAAATTCCCTACCCTCGTACCAGCCTTTGTCCCATAAATGCAGTAGGCGGGTGAAGTAATCTTCATATCTCTTACCTATGGCATCCAGACTGTATGTCTCCACCGCCCGCTGGCGAATCACATGCGGGTCCAGCCTCTCAGCATTAACAGCCGCCCGCTTAAACTCTCCAAACGTCCTGCACCTGAAGCCTGTTACGCCATCAATCACAGTCTCGGTGAAGGCACCCCAATCCGTTGTGATAACCGGAGTACCGCAAGCCTGCGCCTCGGTGTTAACATTGCCGAAAGGCTCAATGTATATCGTCGGGACGAATACCGCTTTGGCCCGCGACATAAGCCGCCCGCGTTCTTCTGGCCCGACAACGCCGACATATTCGCAGCCCAGTGGCGGCTCTCCCTGACCAGCCACAACAAGCTTCTTGCCCAGATCAAAGCAGACATCCGACGCGATCCTGTAGCCCTTTCGGTCTATCAAACGGCCAATGAACAGATAGTAATCGTCCTTTTCCTCACTGAACGGGAACTGATTCGGGTCCAGATAGCCGGGGATCACGACATCCCACCAATTGCCGTCTACGCCATGAGGATCACCGCCACGGGCAGCGCCGTAGCACAAATGCATCCAAGCGTAGCTTTCAAAGACTTTATACTTGCTGAATGAGCCGCCATAGCCGACACCAAACTCAACAGACATCATTTCGGGTAGTTCATCTGCTATCTGCTTCTGGGCGTACCCAGCAATGATGCAAATGAAGTCTGTTTTGTCTTTCCTGTTTTCCTTTATGGCCTTGGCTACTTTGTCGTTGAAGTTCCGCCAAAAAGGAAGGCTGTAGTCAAAGCTGGCGGATGTGAAATGCTTGTCGCCAACATGGGCGGCGCGTTCTGATTCACTTACGCAGACAATGTGCTTGTCACACGGCGCTTCATTCTTTTCGCCGCCATAAAGATAAACCGTGTGTCCACGATCCTTCATCATGCGGCAGAAGTTAATTACTTTGGCAGTATAGGCGCAAGATACATACTCAGTAATGGTATGAGTATGCGGCAAAGCGCAGATATGGAATATCATTATGTCCTCCCCAAAACATTTATTTTAATGTCAGTTTATTTGTTTTCCCATTGGGAAATAACACCTTGATAATCGTCAAGAGATGTAATGATTGTGTTTACAGGGCGACCAGTTTCCGGGTCTGTTGATTCCTCATCTCCGTATGTGTCATACCACTGCATGGCGTTCACATTTGGCGGAATGCTGGACATATCAATGTCACCCTTGCACACGCCATCAATGCAAACAATCTTGTCGGCCCTTACAACCGTAACCCTCATGTCATCCCCCAATCAATTTTGTGTCGTTTGCCATGCCGGAAGCCGCCAGCAAAATATGCTGACTTGCCTCATTTGCTCTTACCATTTCATTCCTGAAACTTTCAACAGCCGCTCCTGTCTGCCTCTGCTGCTGACTATTTTCAATCAATAGAACTGGCAACCAGACAATAGCGCAACCCCATTCATCCACATCTGCGCCAGTGTTAGGATTCTTACCACGCAACTGGGTGAACCAACTGCATTTCAAACCCTTGCAATCCTCTTTAATGAGGGGGCAAAAATTCTCAGGCTTAATCTGCATTTTAGTCCTTTGAAGCAATTATGAAGTCTATGTATTTCACAGCAAGATTTACAGTACCAGACGCGGCATGGGTGTGAGAGTCCATAGTAAGGCTGTGCGTGTGTGAATCGCTGCCGCCGCGATTTTGAGTGTCTACGGAGTTACCAGCGCCGGTGGTTGCAATGGCATTCACGCGAGTCGCCGCGCCTGTGGTCGTGGTGTTGTTGTTCGTTCCGTATGTAAAAGTGTGATTGTGATTCGGCATCTGGGTGTTTGTCAGTGTCGTGTTGCCGACCGTACCTGTTGCTACAGTACCGCCTATTAACACAGTAGCAGAGCGTGCAGATGTAAATGCCGTTGTGAAGTCTACAGTACCGCCAGTCCCAACTGTTCCGGTTACAATGCGAAGCGCATTGTTGTCATAAGCGGCGGTCGTGTCCTTTGTCCATCCAGTCGGAGCGGCTGTCTGCTGGAAGGACATGCGCGTACCTGACGGAAACGCTGAATATGTAGCCCATGAAGGAGCCGCACCTGATCCGCCAGAGGTCAGTAATTGGCCAGAAGTACCATAGTTTGCACCGCCGATACCAATCTGGCCAAGGGAACCAACACGAATCTTTTCCGTGATAGACCCGTTGCCAACCGTGTATACGGCGACATCACCGTCTTCTGCGGCTGCTGTCGGGTCAGATATAACGCTTTGGATATAAGCGTAATCCTGATCCGCGCCACCACTATCCTTGCCCACGAAAGATACGCGGCCAGTAAGGTCATTTACAGCGGGAGATGCGCTGTTGCGATAGAGACTAAGAACAGGAGCCGCGCCCGCGCCAGCGTCCGTTGATCCAACAGTAACCGTTGATGTGCCATCAAACGTGAAGTTTGCTGACGCTCCAAGAGAGCCAGCATTGTTGTACTGCACCTGTGTCGTAGAGCCAGCGGGTGTCGGAGTACCAGTAGGGCCAGTCGGCCCTGTCGCACCAGTCGCGCCCACAGGCCCTGTCGCACCAGTTGCTCCCGTCAAACCAGTCGCACCAACGGGGCCTGTTGCACCAGTTGCGCCTGTAACGCCCGTGGCACCTGTAGGACCAGTTGCGCCTACAGAAGTGTACAGCGCCCAGTATGTCGGATTTGTCGGATCATTTCCAGTTGATGGCGATACGCAAATATAATTTGATCCGTCAGTGTAGCTGACTACATCGTTCACGACATACGATGTCGCGCCATTGTAGGCCCCAAGCCACCTAAATCCGGGTCCAGTCGCACCCGTAGGGCCAGTAGGCCCTGTTGCGCCAGTGGCACCCGTGTTGCCAGTAAGACCAGTGGGGCCTGTCGGGCCAGTCTCGCCTGTTGCCCCCACAGCACCAGTAGCGCCCGTCAAGCCAGTCGGGCCTGTCGCACCAGTAAGACCAGTCGGACCCGTAGCGCCCGTAACGCCAGTAGCGCCAGTCGGACCCGTAGCACCCGTGGCACCCGTGGGGCCGACCTGAGTGTACATGATCTGCTGGGCGGTAATGATTACCGAAGGAACGGCAGGGCTATTTGTTCCAGCAGCTTCCTTCTCCAGAATTATGCTGGCGTTGCTTGTTTCCCAAATAATCTCAACATAATCATTGGCGAGAACAGTAAGAACAAAGTTCCACGCTGCAACCACATACGGAGCCGCAGATGCAACGTCTACCTTCGTATCGCTGTCAGCAATGGCAGTGCCATTCTTGGCAAACCAAATGTTAACTGTAGTGCCAGAGCCGCCGCCGCCAGTATCATGCAACTGGGCAGAAAACTGAATGTTGTAAGTTCCGGCATAAGCAAACGTGATACGCGAATCACTGACTATGGAAATGCCATTTGATTCCGCAGTGGTCCTGACCTTCATTGCCCCCGGAGTATTGATTGCCAGAGACTGATCTTGGGTGTCGTAGAAAGAACCGTAGTATCCAAGAGCGCCGCCAGCGCCTGCGGCACCCGTTGCACCTGTCGGCCCGGTTGCACCAGTCAAGCCTGTAGCCCCTGTGAGGCCAGTCGGACCCGTGGCACCCGTTGCGCCAGTGACGCCCGTAGCGCCTGTAGGGCCAACGGAACCAGTGACACCCGTAGGGCCTGTAGCACCCTGAGCGCCTGTCGGGCCTGTAGCACCCGTAGCACCAACCGGGCCAGTGGGTCCGGTCGGACCAGTCGCACCAGTGGCACCCGTGACGCCAGTGGCACCAACAGGGCCACTAGGGCCAGTTACACCAGACACACCAGTCGCACCCGTAGCGCCTGTGGTGCCTGTCGGTCCCGTAGCGCCAGTAGGCCCAACCAGACCAGACGGACCTGTTACACCTGTCGGTCCCGTGGCCCCTGTAGCACCTGTAGGCCCTGTGGGGCCTTCTGGTCCGGTAGCGCCAGTCGGACCCGCCTGAAGGCCAGCAATATCTCCTGTGGTTGTCCGCACAGACGTTCCGGCCTGCACAATCTCAAGTTCCTCAGAACCATCCAAGGCAATGGCAACAGGAAGATTCGGGATTTGGATGTTCGCCATCAGAGCGGTCCTGTCTTCGGAATTTCAGTGAAGTTATACGGCAAGGCGGGGTTGTTGACAACATACCCGCCAGATGAATAGGCGCTTGCAAAGGCAGAACTTTGCAAATCAATTTCGGTCAAACTGACAACCGTGATGGTCCAATTGCCATTTGCCTCTGTAGTTCCGACCACATCCTGAATTGTTACTTGCTGGCCGGTAATCATGCCGCTTGTCGTATTGAGTGTCAGGCGAATCAGACCAGAACCATTGTCAACTGCGTTGGAAACCAGCCTGTATGTAACAGCGTTAGGGTCAGTACCGGGCAACTGGTTCGTGCCAAACGGCGGCTCACCAGTCTGCTGAGTGACACGGAAGTCATCGTTCTCAGTGATGCGAAGCGTATTGCCCGGAATCGGGATGCCGGTAGTGGGGTCAACCGTGTTCTGCCCAGAGGTCGTGCGATAATCAGTTTCCGCCAGCGGGTAGTTGGGAACGCGCGGGTTCATGACCGGCATAGGATCGGCGGGCAGCACAATGGCCCTTAGCTGCGTCTGCGGAATGTCATTGCACCGCCTGCACACAAGCTGCCGCAAATTGACAAGCTTGTTGCCGCTCCACTGAAACTGCCACCGCAATTCGGAGTGATTGTACAGGAACCCACAATTATCACAGATGGCGAATGCTTCTGGGTTCTTGCTGCTTACTCTTGCCCTGCCGTGCGGCCTCATTCAGTTAACTCCTGAAATATGGGCCAATCATCGGGCTTATGTACACGCTGACGTTTTCTGTGTCCTGATTGGCGGCGATCATGTACGATTCATCCGCTTCCTGCTTCAATTGCGCCGACAACTGAGGCTGCCAAATGCGCGAAAGATAGTAAGCAAGCCCATTGGAAAACGCATCAAGCCAGCGATATGGAACGTCAATTGTCTCGCCGCCCGAAAGATTGGCATCCTGAATCTGCGTGACACGATAATAGGTAATCGTTGTCGGGTTTCCAGAGCCATCAGGAAGCGGCCAAATGGTGACGGTCGGGCTGATTAGGCGGTCAAACCAGAACACAGTGGGAAAGCCCTGCTGCGCCTTGTTGGGATAACTGGCATATTCAGAGCGGCTGATCGGCATCATGATACGGTCTGTGTTCGTTGTGCCAGATGGCGTCCGTGCATACATATCCAGAATCATAACGGTATCAGCCGGAACAGAATACGTTGACTGCCCCTCAATCAGAGTGATGGTTTCAGTGTCAACCTTCCAAAGATTGACACCCATGTTGCTCCAGCGGGACAACATCATATTCATCGCCTGACGGGCGCTGTTCAAATGCTCCTGTGCAATTGAGGTAGAGCGCACCTGACAAAGATTGAAAGCATACAGAACAACCTCACCAATGGAGGGGTTGTAATTGTATGTTCCGCTAGTTGTCATTATGCGCTCCCGTCATTCTTAATCAGAAGTATGATGAACATGGAGGAACACGCATTGTTGCTGGAAGACCCGAATGCCTGAGCCTCAATGGTTGTTTTTTCTGGTACTGCTACTGGATACTCAAAAGCATAATCAGCAGAGCCATTGTTTATGGTAACAATGGCGGCAGTAAGCCTGATGTCATTTGTACCGCGCGTCATAAGACGCCCCGTGACGGCGTTTGACCCAACAGCCTGACCAGAAGAAAACAATCCCTGCATCAAGTATCCAGTGTATCCAGCGGGTATTGTATAGCTTCCCGTGACGCGGCGGTTGTAATCAAAAGCGATGATGTCATACACTGTTGCAGGAACGCCTGCTGTAACAACTCCAGTGCCTATATAGATAGACCCTGCGGCAGAATCTCCCGACCCAGCACTGGAAACATAAGCCTCATTGATATGCAAGTATGATTTAACTGTTGTTACCGCCGTCTGACCGTTTAGCGTTATAGTTTCGGAAATGGTGTTGTGATTTGCATCAAGGCCCTGAATGTAAATTGTGCGCGCACCAGTTCCAGAAGATGTGTCATCTGCGCTACTAGAACTGACGCTCATTTGAAGCGCGGCAGAAGGAAATGGCAAAATGCCGCCATACGGCCAAACTGTTTCAACGGTTCCGTTAATGTCAGAATTATATCCAAAAATTACTACTGGCTGATGAAAGGAAATTTGACCCCTTGAAGCTTGTAGTTCAAAAGGCTCAAACTTTCCGTTCTGCGTAATGGAGAATGATGTTACGGGCATTAGCCAATCCCAGCCTGACAGATCGTCGCAACAACAGAGCCAGTGCCTGATGCAATGGTCAGGCGGATACCGCGACACGGAACAGTCAGAAGGCCGTTCTTGCTTGCAGAAGCGCCCGTCAGATCAGCGGTAGCGCCGGTCCATGTAGCCGTTGACGCGCTGAAACTGTCAGAAGTGATGTCATCCAGCGTGTATTCAACGGTATATGTAGCCGTGCCAGAAAGCACCGCCTGAATACCGACGTTGACAGGACACCTGAAGTAATCAACGGCGTAGATGCTGCTGGAACCAGTTCCCGTCTTTGAGATTGTGTTAACAGCCATTTCCCGCCTACTTTCCCTTGCTGCGCGCCACTGCGATATTGTCTACAGCATTTGGATACGGGCGTCCAGCAGCCCGAGCCTTTGCTTTGGCCTGCTTGATCTGATGCGCCTTCATCGGCTTGGACTTGTGATCCGCCGGAAGCTTCTTTTCCCAAATTGGCTTCATGGACATTTCCATTTCCTCAATGCAAGAGCCTTGCGAGTCGGCTCACCCTTTTCATCTTTCATCGGACCGGGCATACCGCCCATCCTAGCGCAGAAGCTTTTCTTGCGCGGTCCACCTTCCGGCTGCGGGCGCTTGATGTCATGACCCTGAGCGCGAAGCGAAGCGCGGCCTTTTTCGTTCAATCCGCCAGAAGGGTTCTTGCCTTCTTTGCGCTGCCATGCAGGCGACTTGGCCATTGCCTTCTCCTAATGAAAAGGGACGGGATGCAAATTCACCCCGTCCCAAACCCCCAACCACAGGGGGACTTCCACGCGACAAGCCGGGGAGGACGATTATCGCGCAGAACTATTAGCCACGCGGCTTCTGGCCTTCGCCCTGAGCAGCGGTCCAATCGGCGGAGCAAATACCGCCAGACTTACGGGCCTTGCGGTCAGCGCGCATACCCGAAGCCTTGTGGCCAGCCATCTTGCCCATGTCCTTCATGGCCTTGCCGCCACGCTTGCGCGTCTTGCGGGCTGCCTCAACCACATCCTTGTTGCCAGCAACAAGTTCCGGGCTGACCTTCTTGGGTGTTACACCCTTCATCTTTTCCATGTCATCTGCTCCTTACAGATTAGGTTGCA
>Ga0209229_10000811_pt1 | contig 12926 bp, 22 predicted proteins | sample SanBayMetagenome_FD_187466 | JGI IMG/M metagenome (GOLD analysis project Ga0209229, IMG submission 187466) | Freshwater and sediment microbial communities from dead zone in Sandusky Bay, Ohio, USA (SPAdes) (version 2) | ecosystem: Environmental > Aquatic > Freshwater > Lentic > Sediment... | reverse complement strand
TGGATTAATAACTTGCAGGTGTTGCATTGAAAGTCGTCCATGGTTTTTAGCGATATATAGTCTTTTAACGTTGTATTCATCTTAGCCTATCCTTTGGTTTCCCTCAATCCTTGCTTTTTACAGGGAAAAGTGCATGAATTTTTCGTAAAATTACATGCAACGTTTTGTCTTTCTACCTGTGCTTTGTTTAACGCTATGGATGACTCCAACCCCTCTTCCAAGTGCTTTATGTAGTCTGCTTGGTGACGGAGCATGGCGGCAGCTTGTTCCATATACTTATCGCAGTCGTATTCCATAGTAAGGCTGGACATCAACTTATCAGCTAATTCGTATGCGTTCATTTAATCCCGTGCCTTTCTTCTATTGCCCTAGCAAACTTAATTTGCCAACCCCACCCAGAATTACCATGCTCTAGATAAAGCTTGTTTATCTCTTCTTCACTTAAAGGTCCTTTGCCTAGAGCTCGCTTTCTTGCAAATACATCGGCATCTTCCAAAGAACAAACCTTGTACTCGTCAGAAGGTTTCATTTTTTTCCTTTCTAATTTCTAATTTGTTACACAATATGTAACATAAAGTGAACCATAACCGACTTTATGTAACATTTATGAATCATTACCAAGGCAACGGCTCTTCATCCACTTCGGTCATACTAACCGAAACAAGATCGTCATTTTCAAAGCGCAAAAGCACGTTGCTCCGTGATTCGTGACTAAACATCTCTGGCTCTCCAGTAAAGGGATTGAGCTCAATTTGTACCCACATCTCCGTGATCCGTGGTGCTCGGGACGTGCCGGGTTTTACTCGGTACTCAATTGCATCAAACCAACCGGGCTCAGGGGTCGTGATCCATACGCCGTGCTCAGGGTTATACGCCTCAATCTCGTAGCCATCGGCCCAAGCTTTAATAAATTCTGCGTGCTTTCTAGGTGCTGTCATATTAGTTCCATTCATCGTCAAGTTCTTTAAATTTACCCACAAAATCACTATTCCGAAGAATCGGGCGCATGATTCCAGCGTGGGCTCTGTCTAGGTACTGCTGTACTTCATCAAGGGTTGCCCCTCCTACCGTGGCACGGGTATGGCCCACGGGTACACCTTCGTCGTCGTAAAACACTTCACGTAGCTCCATGTAAACTTCTTCCGTAGGCGTGGTTAAAAGCACCAAACGAAGGTTCCATGTCATACGCTATCCTTTCCCTGCTTACGCAAAGCCCGCACCAAACGCCTGGCTTCTTTGACGGACGAAAATTCCAGGGGGATGTCCACCTTAGCGTATTTGGAGATCAACATCACACAATGCCCAAAGGCAAGAGCCGTGACCAGTATTTCGTCTTTACTGAGCTTGTTTTTAAGCTTGATAAGGTCCTCGGTAGTAATCTCTTTTTGATTGATTGATTTGCGGTCAATCGTTGCCTTCATTTTTGCTGCCATGGGTCATCTCCAAACGTGTCTTTTAAAAATTTGCTGGTGGTCCAAAACAAAATAACCACAATGCCACTCACAATAACAAATGCACCAAGATACCAAACAAAAGTTTCCATATTATTTCCCTTCAAATAATTTTTTAACCACACGATCCGCTTCTGCGTTAGCAGACTCTATTGCTTTGTGCTTACTCCAACTAAGCCACAAGTTCAACGCAATTATTGCCACGTACAGGCCCCACCATTCGGCAGAGGCACTACCTTCCCACAACAAATAGGCTACGAGTAACTCAATCATTGACGACCTCCAAAAAAGTAGGACTGCGATAAAAAAGGTGTGACAGGGGCTAACAGGGCGGAGGGTCCCGCCATGGGACCTACTAACACATAAGGGCTTTCCGGCACAAAGCTAGGGGCAGAGCCGGGAGCCGTGGTCGGAAAACGTGGTTGTAGCACGTTGGCTACACCATACCCGGCAGCAGGTGCGTTATTGCCCCCGGGCATCACCGCAATCTGTGGGATTTGCTGGGCATATATACCATTGGTATATACCAAGGTATATACAACGTATATACAAGGCAGGAGCTTTCTCATTTGTTGCTCGCAAGTAAAACAACTAACAGCACAAAGAGGCTAAGAATGAGGGCAATTTTATTAGCCCAATACCTGCGGTTAATAACCCGTGGGTCACCAATTAGGTAGGACTGAAGCTCTAACATATCGCTGTCGTACTCTACATACTTTGGGGGCTCGTAGTGCTCGCCAATTTTTACTTTGCCGGTGTTGTATGGTGTGGTTTTCATAGGACGTTCTCGAAGGCGGATTGTTGGATGTACTCTAAAAGACTTGGGGCTTGGTTGACCATTTCCCAAATACTAGTACTTAGTTTGCCATCAGGCGCAGCAATCCGAACATCGTGGATGTCTACTTCGCCTAGATAACCAATGTCGCTTTCAGGGCCTACAACTTCGCCATACACTTCTAGCTCGGTATCACCAACAGTAACGGTGGTGACATAGTACCTAGCGCTTTCTTGATCCCATGCGTTTTTGCTAAACATATTTCTTCCTTTCTAATTTCTATTCGATACATTACTCTTTGGTGGAATGTAAGTCAAGTAACTTTTGCCACCGCTTGGGTCCGAGTAATGCAATGGCATCAAAGCATATCGGAATTAAGGTACTCATCTTTTGAATTTCTTCATGCTGGATAAAGCCCTTGGAGATGTTGTCCAGAATTATCATGGCCTCAAGCCGTGATTGGTCAACCATGTCTAACCATGCTTCTGCATCTTCGTTGCTTAACTTAGCTTGCTGTTCTTCTGCCATCACATCACCTGTTCATATGCTGTATCAATTAACCAAGTCATTTCCCCACCAATGGTGCGGTTGTCCACTCGGGCCATGTCACATAGCTTGTTGTAAGTATCCTTACGGATAGCCACAGCAACCCATGCGTTCTTTCGCTTAGACGGCGAAATTTGCTTCTTTACTTCTTTCTTACTTTCTTTCATTACTACCTCCCTGTATCGAATTATATTATACACAAGGTTAGTTACACCTATAAGGATTTACCCTTACGCCATTTATGGTTCAAATAATCTTCACGCAAGAAGCCAAAGATATGGCAGTCGTCACCATCCACAAACGCTTTACGCATAACGCCTTCGTGAGTAAAACCAAACTTAGGAGCGATGCGTAACGCAAGCGGGTTCGAGCCACGGGTAGGGCCCGTGAGCCGTGATAACCCCAACGTGATAAACGCATAATCAAACGCCGCAGCAACAAAATCAGGCGCAAAGCCATGACCACCAGGGCGCCCAGCGTAATGAATACAAGCGCTGTATTCGTTAAGGTCAGAGAAAACAAACACCGCACAAAAGTTATTGTCCTTGTCTACTCGAGAAAAGGTCAGGCAAGGACCACAAGGTCCTTCTAGCCCCATGCGACTGCGAGCCCACAGGAGAGCTTCGTCTTTCCTGTCGTTGCCAATAATCACTTGGCTTCACCCCATGATGGGCCAATCTCCACATCCACTTTGCTGGGTACTTCAAGGCGCACAGCGTCAATCATAATTTGAGCAGCTTCTTCAGCTTGCTTTTTATCTGCAACACTTAACGCAATCTCGTCGTGTACTTGTAGCAAAACATGGTGTCCTGCGTTAGCAAGCGCTATCATGGCAGCCTTGGTCTGGTCGGCAGCAGAGCCTTGGATAAGGCGATTCAATCCCTTGTAGGTATAGGCACGCTTGATCCGTTGGCCGTATTCAATGACTGCCTGTTCTCTAGGCAGAGCCTTGTTGACACCCCACTCTTGGGGTTCCCAGAGGTTAAAACGACACTTCCTGCCTAGCAGGGTTCGGATGGTGCCGTTGGCGGCAGGATGGTCAATTCGCTTCATTACAGCGTTGACTGTTCCCCGTAGGAAAGGCACGTTTAGGTGAAACTTCTTGATAAGGTCATCTGCCTCTTCAATCTCTAGTCCAAGACTGTTTGCCATCTTTGCCTTACCCATGCCATACATCAACCCCAAACCAATTGTCTTGGCGGACTTACGATCAATCCCAGCCATGTCAGCAACCATTTGGTGGAAGTCTACCTTGGCATCATACCGATAGCCGTCAGCGGCTTTCTCTGCGCCGGGTAGGTCTAACAAGCAACCATAGTGGGTCATGATCCGTGGTTCTTGTTGCGAGAAGTCATTTGCTGCCCACAAGTGCCCTTCTTCAGGTAAGAAAAGGCTCCGAACGAGGGGTCCAATCACTTCGTGTCTGGCGGGGACTTGTTGAAGGTTGGGATTAGCCATGGATAACCGTCCGGTAACGGTTCCCCCATCGTCGGAGCGCAACTGGTTAACGTGCGGATGGATACGCCCGTCGATTGCTGAGTACTGCAAATAAGGTTCTAAGAAGGTTCCGTGGGTCTTGTTGACTTCACGGGCTTCCACAATCATCTTGGCAACGGGGTGGTCTACGTTGTCCAAGAAGTTTTTAGTAAAGCTTGGGGCGCCCTTTTCTGTCTTGAAGTAAGGAATGGATAGCACATCAAATGCCTTGGCAATTGAATCGGCTGCCCACACTTCGACATCCTTGCCAACAATCCGCTTGAGCTCTTTGTTAATTTCTTTCTCACGCTTTTTGAATTGGTCCATGAGCTGTTCGCACTTAACTCTATCAAACCGAATACCTCTAAAGGTTAAATCAATCAGTACAGGTAATAGGTCTGTTTCAAGGGTAAAGACGGACTCGAGCTCTTCTTTACGGATAAGGGGCTTGAAGTGTTGCCAAAGCTTTAGGGTCAGGCTAGCGTCTTGCTCAGCATACGCTCCCACATACATGGCAGGTAGCTTCCAGAGTTCTTTCTTGGGATGGACGTTAAAGTCAGCGGCGGCTTGACGCAAACCTACTTCGGACTTGGTCTCCTGCAGGTAATCAAAGCCAAGAGCATTTAAAGAATACGAGAAACGATTCTCATCCAAGATAGGGGCAGCGAGCATTGTGTCAATGATGCGCCCGTTGATTGTGTAGCCTGTGGCTTTTAGCCAGCCCATATCGTAAGCGGCGTTGTGCATTACTTTGTCAGCGTTGCTTGCTAGGACTTCTTTCATCCAACGCTCGACCATCTTCTTATCTAGATTGCCACCCCCAGCGTGTGCCACAGGGTAGTAGCCACTCCAGCCATCTACTGCTACGGCATAGCCAACAATGTAGCCATCCTTACGAGGCCAACCTGGACCATAGGATTCCATATTGGGATCGCAAGTCTCAAGGTCAATTGCAATTTCCGTGGCAGCGGATAAGTCTGGGAAGCTGTCCGGAGGACACCACTCTACCTGCACGGGGAATAGGGTCATGTTACTCATTTTTGTCCTCTTAATTTATCGAGTTTTTTAAGGAGGTCTTCGACCACTTTGTTATTAATAGCTTGGTCTCTGATCTCTTGTTCCAACTTCCAAAGCACTTTTACTTCTTTTAACAAGTCAACAATCTTCTCTTCAAAGTTCATAACTGAAAACCTCTGTTAGTGTTTTTAGGCAAAATAATATGTAGACTCTTCTTGGCACGGGTTACGCCTACGTAAAACATGCGGTGAATGGAGTCGCTATTCACCGCATATTCTGCGGCGAATCGGGAAGAAAGGTCCGTGAGCAGCATGACATGATCCGCCTCACCTCCCTTTGCTCCGTGGATAGTGGATAACTTGACAGGCATATGGCCCTTTAGCTTACGCCCACGACGCAACGCAGCAATAATATATTCCCGTTTATCTTCCGATATCTTGGTCAAAGCCTCATGCCAGATTACATCTGTCAGTAAGCCATGCTTTTCTTTAAGCGTGTGTATGGTGTGTAATTCGTCGGGAAGTGCCTTGGGTAGGCGCTTATGTCCTCGAGCCACGAAGTCTGCATCAAGATAGCGGTAGACGTTTATTACGGCAGGGGTCTCCACTTCTAGCCCCTTGCGTAGTTGTTCCCAAGTGTATACGGCTTCGATCATGTTTTCAGGTAGCGAGCGTTGGCCGTGGCGTTCATAAATAATGCCAAGGCTTTTTAGCCAGCCATGCACTTCGTTCAAAAGGTAGTTGGTAGAGGCTAGGATTAGCCACTCTCCTGTGGTTACGTCCACATCCTCAAAACGCTGGTAAGTCTGTACTGCCCCCTCAAAGTTCCTTGGCTTCCATTCCTTGGCTTGGCGGTGTCTGATGCGCTGCACAATATCTTCTGCCACCGCATGCACCTTGGCAGGTACACGCCAAGACTGCTCGAGTACTGTGATCTTGCCTTCAAAGTTTAAAAAGGCATCCACATCTGCCCCAGCCCATGTAAAAACTGCCTGGTCATCATCCCCAGCAATGTAGACTCGCTTGGCCTTGGCAGCAAGTATTTCTACAAGATTCCATTGCAAGCGGCTCAAATCCTGAGCTTCATCTATGATAAGCGCCTCTAATGCAGGTAGCTTGTCGGGCTCGTTAACAATCTGCTCGAGCATGTCGGTAAAGTCAATTAATTCCCTAGATTGCTTATAGTGACGATAAGCACGCTCAACATACTCAAAGTGATGCCACTCAATATCAAGATTGCTACGATTGTAATAAGCTCGTAGGTCTTCGCCCTTAATACGAGCGATGTTGATTTCAGACAAAATAGGATTGTCCGCTCTGACCATAAACTCTTCTTCACCCAATTCAATATTGATTTCAATTCCTGTCTCCTTACTAAACTCTCTGTAGTTCTCTGGTTTCATAATGTCGTTGGCAGATATGTGCAAACAACGAAAAGCCAAGCTATGCAGGGTTCTAAACCACGGAAAGTCAATCTTCTCGTTTAGGTGTGGGAACTTCTGTATGGCTCGTTCTTTTGCCTCGTTGGAGGCTTTCTTTGTAAATGAAAAATATCCAATGCTGGAAGAGGATATGCCCTCTTCCAATTCCTTTTCCACAATAGACAACAGATATGTTGTCTTTCCGCTTCCGGGTGGACCAAAGATTTTATGGATATGGCTCAAAATGGCGACCCTTCACGCATTTCTGGGGTTTGGAAGGGGGCGCTTTGTTTCTTGAAGTTAGGCACTCTCCAGCAACGTACTGTCCTGCCTTTGAGAAAAAGAGGCACAGGTGCGCCACCAATATCCCGTAGGCGCTGTGCCATCTTAGGCGCAGTCAGTCCTGTAAAGTTATTGCGTTTGAGGTGAAGCTCAAGGTCCTTGATCCTAAAGTAAGTCTGCCCATCCTCGTCAGATATCCATGGACGGCCAAGCAAGAGCTCATCACGATCTAACGCTTGTTGCATGTGAGTACAGAACTCTTCAAGCAAGTCCATAAACTTACCTGTAATGCTGGTGTCCTCAGAAGCCTCAGTAATCTGCTCTGTTTCAACCATCTCTTTTAGCAAGGCATTCAGTAGCCCTTCCCAATCCTGCTTACGCAGGGTGGGCGGTAGTAGGTTTAACTTTTCAACGCACGATTTTTGAAACGCTGTTTGAATAAAAAGGCTGTCTGTATCAAGTTCAACTCGATTTCCGTTGACGTCAAGGAACCATAGTGGAGGCTCTGAAGCATACTTTGAAAGCGAACTGAGTTGGGGAGCGTCAGGGCCGTCACCGCCAATACCATGCTTCCTTGTTCGGCACAGTCCCGAGTTACAGAAGGAGTTGAGTGGCGCATCCTTGCACTTATAACGGTAATCTTTTTTACCAGCTTGTTTTGTAATGAGCTCAAGTTCTTTCATTCCTAAAGGTGGACTCATGTATTTGATGTTGTATTCCATGAGCTTGTCTTCCCAGCCCACCGGATGTGCTTTCTTAAGATAAACTCCGATGGCAAAGAGGCCATTATTGCGGGTCCCTTCGGGAAACCCTTGAGTGCATAACGCTTGCAAACACGGTGGACCATCCTTAATCGGATTGTCCGCTTCTTTCGGAGCCTCTGGTATCGACAGCGGCGTATCTTGGACGTTTGATTCGTACAGCTCATAGAACTCTGAAAGAGTCGCAGCACTCCCGTCAGATTTGATGGCATAGCGTGTTCCTTTATCTCCTGCAAAGTAAGGCAGGTTTAAGAAATTACCCGTGTCGCCACGGTCTACTAATATCTCAGATTGTTTTGGAAAAATCTCTCGCCCTGCTTCTCCTAACAAAGCAGCACAAGTTTTTAAATAGTTTTGCATTAGGCGTGCAGCTACAGGTTCTTTTACAAATAAGAACACATGCGCACCGCCTGATTTGCTACGGCATACAACTAAAGGCAGATTTAAATCTGCAATCTTTTTAACAAGAGCGTGATGGTCAAGGGGATACTGATCGATATCAATACAACCCCATATGCAAGTATTGTCAGACCTAATAGGAATGATCCCAAGACTAGGCTCCACCCCATCCAGATGATTACTCCACAGCTCGTCCACCGGTGGTTGTCGTACCACAACTGCCTTGCCCGCTTGTTTGCCGTCTCCACGTGACTTCTCAATCCGATAGGTGCCATATGCAATATCTAGCCCTTCGAATATAGATTTGAATTTCTCGATGTCCGCCATCCGAATTCTTCTTTCTAGTTAATAGGGTAGGACTACTCGCTCCACTACTGCACCCCGGTAAGGATACATTCTTGGCCATGTGTAGAATCTGCTTTCGTCCCTAAAACATTAGAATGGCACTGTTTCGCTTGCTGTTTCTTCGCTCTGGTGCTTGACTTTAACTTCACCGCTACCGATTGAATTAGCAAACGACTTTGCCGCTGCGTATATATTCTGATCTTCAACAGAGCCTACACGCTCAATCTCCCAACCATACCACTTGCCTTTGTCGTTAGACTCAGCTTGTGTGGTTAAGCGGTAGATTTGGCTATACATAGGTGGCGTGTATGGACCATTCTTACCCATCAGCTTTGTGCTCATCATCATGCTGTTCCACTTACGGCTCTTTTTAAGCTGTGTAGAACGCATAACAATCAAAGCTGGGTTAGGAATGCCGTCCTCGCCAAGCACCATCACGTAATGGTTTGCGGTGTTTTCCACATAATTACCATTATCAAGATAGTCTTTATTGTCGCCCGGCTCTCTATGTGTGTGCGTCAGAATATCACTAGTTGCCGTGTGAATAGCAATGGGTGCTCCACTACCTGAACCCCTTGGAGCCCATTCAATGTATTGGCGAATATATGCTGTTGGAATAACCAACAACCCTTTTTTGCCATCATACAACTCGTTGGTAACGCTATTTAATACCATGCCTGGCATAGCGCCTTCCATTTCTCCAATCTCAGGAGAAGTGCTGGTCAGTAACTTCAAGAAGGGTAAAGCAAAATCTTCTTGAGTCATGTTATTAAAACCTGACTGTGCATCCTCTTCAAAGTTAGAGGCTAACACTACTGCGGTACTACCTGTTTTTGTTGCTAGATCGTTCTTTGCCATGATTCGTGGTCCTTATTTCATGCTGATTTAATAGTTGCCTTCTGGCCAATGTAAGCACCAAAAAGCTCTGTCGGGAACTCGTTGCCTTGTTCCGTCATTTCTCGAACCCAAGCCTTGAGGGTTTGTGGCTCGATCTTTTCCGCTTGCTCGGCAGGGTAGCTCCGCTCGTGGAGAAGTCCAATAAGTGATTCGCACAATTCGTCTTCACCACGACCAAATCGTACTGACACCGTGTTCTTGATAATATCGTCGTAGCCATGCTCACGAAGCCATTCATAAGCCTCGGCACGACGGGCTTCAGGGATAGAAGCACCGTAGAAAGGTTTGATCTCTATAGAAGAGCCATCACCCATCTTAAAGGACTTCATGCCCATCTCTTGCAAAGCTGCTGGAATAGTTTCCTCCAGTAACTTACGCATTGAGTCTTTTCTTTCCTTTACTACTGTTTCTAGTTCCTCGATTTCTTTTTCGAGAACTTTGGCACGCTTAGCTAAGCCAGCAATACCTGCTAATTGATCGTCCTGTACAGTCAGAGCATCAGCATCTTTTTCAAAAATTTCAGACAAACTCATCTATTTCTCCTTTCTCATTCAGGTCTACCGATATTGGGTAATAGCGGTTTTCCTTCTTACTCCACTTCAACAACTTAAAGCGCCCATGATTTACTTCAGCAGCAACGGCACAGGCGATACCAATTGCAGCAGGGTCTCCAATGAGCAATAAAAAATCATCGTCATTGAATGTTCTTAGTTTACGCTTAATTCTACTGATTGTGGGACCTGGGGAAAACACTATCTGCGATCCCGGGGGAAGCATAACGTAAACCGAGCCAAAGTCCATTGCCGACGTAATGTCGTGATTCAATGTCTCTTGGACTACATAAACAGTTGCCATAAATACCTTTCTAATTTCTCGTTTATGTATTACACTATACACGAGTTTTAAAAACTTGCAAGTACAGAAAGAAGAAAGATGACCGATACATATTTGATGGACTATCCATTTAAGAACAAACCATTCCTACACCAGCGTGTGTATTTAGAGCGTTTCTGGAATAAGGATAAGGCCGCTTTGTTTGCCGACATGGGAACAGGCAAGAGCTTTATGCTTATTAATAATATTGCCATGCTATATGACCAGGGCAAGATTAATGGCGCTCTGATTGTTGCACCCAAAGGTGTCTATCGAAACTGGGCAGGAATTGAAATACCTAAGCACATTCCTGAGCATGTACGCTATACCCTTGCTGTCTGGAACCCCAATCCCCGTAAGGCTGAGGAGGCGGCGCTAGATTCAATGTTTAATATTACAGAGGATTTAAAAATCCTGATTATGAACATTGAAGCATTCTCTACAGAAAAGGGAACTAAGTTTGCAAATCGCTTTGTATTAGCCCACAACACGTTTATGGCTATTGATGAAAGCACCACAATTAAATCGCCGCAAGCACGGCGGAGCAAGAACGTACTAAAAGTTGGATCGTTAGCAAAAGTAAAACGAATTGCAACAGGTTCACCGGTTACTAAATCTCCATTAGATTTATATCAACAATGTGCTTTCTTAGGCTACGACTGCCTTGGCTTTTCTAGCTACTATGCTTTTCAATCTCGGTACGCTAAGACAATCGAGCGAAACCTTGCTACCCATAGTTTTAAGCAGATTATAGGCTATCAGAGGATTGACGAGCTTCAAGAAAAGATAGGCAGGTTTTCTTTTAGGGTACGTAAAGAAGAATGCTTTGACTTGCCTGACAAGACTTTTGTACGGCGGGAGGTAGAGCTTACCGACGAGCAGGCAAAAGCCTACAAACAAATGACTTTGATGGCTTTGGCTACGTTTGAGAAGGGTATTACCTCTACAGCGAATGCTTTGACGCAAATTATGCGGTTGCAGCAAATTGTGTGCGGGCATATAACGCTGGATACAGGCGAACTCGTGTCCCTTAAAAACAACAGGCTGGATGAACTGTTGTCAGCAATAGAAGAGATTGACGGCAAGATTATTATTTGGGCCCACTTTAGGCACGATATTGAGGCGATTAAGCTTGCCTTGCAGAAGCAGTATGGCATGAACGCTGTGGCTACTTATTTTGGCGATACAGAGGCTAAGGATAGGGAAGAGATTGTTAATCGCTTTCAAGACGAGAGCAGTGAGCTGCGGTTCTTTGTCGGTCAACCTAGAACAGGTGGCTACGGGTTAACCCTAACTGCAGCGTCTACCATGATCTACTACTCCAACGGGTATGACTTAGAGGTGCGGTTGCAGTCCGAAGCTCGGATTGATCGTTACGGGCAGACTAGAAAAATGACCTATATCGACCTGATTGCACCAAAAACAGTCGACGAAAAGATTGTAGAAGCCCTTCGTAAGAAGATAAATATTGCTAATGAAGTAATGGGAGAGGAACTAAAAGCGTGGCTTACCTAATTAATGTAGTTAAGAAATATAAATACGAATCCTTGGTTCGTAAGGATTCTCCAGAGGGCCGTAAATACGTGCTTGAAGGGGGAGAAGCCCTACCTTCGGTAACTACAGTTCTTGACGCAACAAAGGATAAATCCCACCTTGATGCGTGGGTCAAGAATGTTGGAGAGGAAGAAGCGAATAGGATTAAAAACGAAGCAGCTATGGTTGGAACACACATGCACGGCTGTCTAGAACGTTTTATCAAACACCGCCCGATTGAAGTGCCAACGTCTTGGTTAGCGGTCAAAGGCTATCGAATGGCAATGACCCTAGCTGAAAACTTTTTTCCTAATTTGAATGAAGTTTGGGGGTCCGAGGTCAACGTTTATTACCCACAAAAATATGCTGGATCAACCGATATGGCAGGGGTATATCGCAATAAAAGCGCAATCGTAGACTTTAAACAGGCTAATCGGATGAAGAAGCGGGATTGGATTGAGGACTATTTTCACCAGCTTGCAGCTTATGCGTTAGCGCATGATGCAGTTCATGGTACGGAGATTGAACAAGGGGTTGTGCTGATGGCATCCCAGGATGGGCAGGTACAAGAGTTTGTGTCGGTCGGCCGCGAGTGGACGCAGTATAAACAGGCGTGGTTTGCTCGTCTCGAAGCGTTCTACGCTCTTCACGGACAGTCTGAGCAGTAACCATTATCCAATCAAATACGTTGCCTTGCCCCCGATCATAAGTAGGAAATTTCGGGGGCTTTTTCATTGTTGCGGTGGAGGCGGTTGTTTATTTACTTGGATAGCCTGACCGATTGTATCCCGTGGGAACAATGATTGGTACATCGCCGCAGCATTCCCACTAGGGGCTGGAGGGGTAGTCGGGAACGCAGGCTTTAGCTCTGGTATGCCTTTAGTAGGAGGCGCTGGAAAACGTTGATTAAACTTCTGCATTTGCTGTTGAGCGTTGCTTGGCTGGACCGGGGCAGGTGTGGCTTGCTGTGGCATAGCTGGTGGTGCAGGTGTAACCTGTGGAGGCATAGCTGGAATAGTAGGCTGCTCTACCATAGGCTCTTCTTGTAATGCTTGAGCGGTCTCTGTCATTACTGCACGACGAGGAGCGTTATATACCACTTCAGGGATATACACGCCACTCTTGTTAAAGAAGTTCTGCATCCGCTTGGC
>Ga0209229_10000806_pt1 | contig 12943 bp, 9 predicted proteins | sample SanBayMetagenome_FD_187466 | JGI IMG/M metagenome (GOLD analysis project Ga0209229, IMG submission 187466) | Freshwater and sediment microbial communities from dead zone in Sandusky Bay, Ohio, USA (SPAdes) (version 2) | ecosystem: Environmental > Aquatic > Freshwater > Lentic > Sediment | place... | reverse complement strand
GTTTAATACCAGAACTATCTACTACTTGAGGAAGATGTGCATCCATTTGCAAAGCCAATTTTGCCTTGGCTCTTATGAAATCAAATTCTCCCAATACTTCCATGTATTGTTTCAACAAGGGACTTTTAACGGATAGTCGAGCTGTTAGTTCTTTCAGAATACGATACTCTTCATCACGCTCATCGTTTTCTAAAGAAAAAATTTCGTTGTTTACTTCAATAGTCTCTTCAGGCTCAATAAAGGATGTTCTTCTCGTATCGCTTTCTCCGTGTAAAATACCTTTCACTATACGCTTGTGTTCAGCATAAACAGCCAATACTCTTCTTCCATTCAGAAACGATTCTTCAATATCAGCTGTGTAGCCTGCTTTTTGCATTTTATTGAGGATCTTCTCAAAAGAACGACGTTGTTCATTTCTTTTTCTATACAAAGCCATTCTAATTCTAGCCAAATCATCAGAGGCTGTATCTACCACCCTAGCATCTTCACCTATCACTCGATTAATCTCTTCTGTAATAGATTTCTCAAAACGAGTAACCTTAATTACATCAAAAAGTGTATTGAAGTTGTACATCCGCTCATCATCAAACCACCTAAAAATTCCTTTTATGTTTTCAGCCAGATTGCGGAATAGTATGAAGACCTCACCCGTTAAAACTGCACCTGGTATGGATAATAATTTCAACTCCTTAGAAAGGTTAAATATTTGGTCGTGTTGAAACGTCTGAGCTGAAACAAGCAATTGTAAATATTGGTAAGATTGCCTCAGCTCTTGATCAATGAATTGTTTCTTGGTATGAATTCTCAGAGTTTCTGCTTTTTGCTTACCATAAGAAGTCCTGGTCAGCTCCACCAAAAGTGCTCTCACCTTGTCAAATTCCAATTGTATATATGCCGATTCAGGATATAACTTCATGTTAAACCAATGCTAAACTGAGCGCAAAAATAGTCCTAAAATCACTGGCAAACCCAATTAGATTTAACTTAGGGCAAGAATAAAAAAGGACAAATGAAGAAAACCATTCATCTGCTGATGGCCTCGCTGTTTTTTCTAACCGCCTGTGCCCAGCAAAAATCAAAAAAACAAATACCTGTCACCCCACAAACTAAATCGAAATCAATGCATACTGAAATTATTACCCTTGGAAATGGATGCTTCTGGTGTACTGAGGCTATTTTTCAACAAGTAAATGGTGTAACCAAAGTAACAAGTGGCTATAGTGGTGGACATGTAGAAAACCCAACTTATGAAGAAGTTTGCGAAAAGACTACCGGACATGCTGAAGTTCTACAAGTAGAGTTTGATACTACACAAATAACAATTGATGAAATATTAGAAATTTTCTGGCAGACACATGATCCTACCACTTTGAACCGTCAGGGTAATGACGTTGGGCCACAATACAGAAGTGTTGTCTTTTACCACAATGAACATCAAAAAGAACGTGCTGAATTTTATAAGAAAAAATTAGATGAGAGCGGTGCGTTCAACGATAAAATTGTCACCGCCATTGAACCCTTTAAAAACTTTTATGTGGCTGAAAATTACCACCAAGATTATTACAATAGAAATGGCAACCAACCTTATTGTTATTTTGTAATTCGTCCGAAACTTGAGAAGTTCGAAAAAGCATTTAAGGATAAAATGAAGAAAAAAGATCAAGAATAATTCACATCTCATAACCATGACAAGATTCTTTCTCATTGTAATTGCCCTAATCATAGGTAGCAGCGTTAATGCACAATTACAAAGCCAGGCTAAATCATATACCCAACAAGATACCTTAAGAGGATCTTTGGGTGAAGGCAGGACCTGGTGGGATGTGCAACATTATGCAGTTTATGTAGAACCCGATTATGAGAAAAAATCTATTCAAGGTAAGGTTGATATAACCGTAAAAATTTTGAGCAGTGGGACTAAAATGCAAATTGATTTGCAACAACCCATGCAATTAGAGAAAGCCTATTGGGGTGATGAATCATTATCGTTTACAAGAAATGGCAATGCCTATTTTATTGAATTCTCTAAAGCACCTGCTATTGGTACAGAAGGCAAATTAGCGTTGAAATACAGCGGACAAGTTCAAATAGCAATAAGACCACCATGGGATGGCGGTTGGATTTTTGCTAAAGATAAAATGGGACGTCCTTGGATGAGCGTAGCTTGTCAGGGTTTAGGAGCCAGCGTTTGGTTCCCATGTAAAGATCACCAAGGTGATGAACCAGAAATGGGCGCTACGCTAAAAATTAGTGCATCAGATTCACTAGTGGCAGTCGGTAATGGAAGATTAAAATCTAAACAAGTTTTTGAACCAGGTAAAACTGTTTGGGAATGGGAAGTAAAAAACCCCATCAACAATTATAACATCATTCCTTACATTGGTAAATATGTTTCATTTGGAGAATCATACACCGGTGAAAATGGAAAATTGGATTGCAATTATTGGGTGCTCGATTACAATGTAGACAAGGCTAAATCTCAATTTCAGCAAGTTGCTCCTATGCTAAAAGCTTTTGAACATTGGTTTGGCCCCTATCCATTTTATGAAGATGGATTCAAATTGGTAGAGTCTCCACACTTAGGCATGGAGCATCAGAGTGCTGTTGCCTATGGCAATGGTTATCAAAATGGTTACAGAGGTCGTGATTTATCCGGTTCGGGATGGGGATTGAAATGGGATTTCATCATCATCCATGAAAGTGGACATGAATGGTTTGGCAACAGCATTACTTCAAATGAGGTAGCTGACATGTGGGTGCATGAAGGATTTACCAACTACTCTGAAACCATCTTTACTACTTATCATTATGGTAAAGAAGCTGGAGATGCCTATGTTCAAGGATCTAGAAAATCGATTGAGAATAAATCACCTATAATAGGTAAATATGGTGTAAATGAAGAAGGCTCAGGTGACATGTATCCAAAGGGAGGAAATCTTATTCATTTTGTCCGCCAACTGTTCGACGATGATGAAAAGTTTAGAATGGCATTAAGAGAAATGAATCGCCGGTTCTACCATGAAATCACCACCTCTGCAGAAGTAGAAAAATTTTGGAGTGAGAAAGTGGGCAAAGATTTAACACCACTCTTTGACCAGTATTTAAGAGAAATACAAGTCCCTACTTTAGAATTCAAAAGAGATGGAAACAAACTAAAATACAGGTGGTCAGATTGTTTATCGAATTTCAACACACCCGTTAGAATTGAATTGAACAATCAAATCATGTGGATCAATCCTACAACATCGTGGAAAGAGTACAAATCGAAAGACAAAATTGATTCGATCAATATTGATAAAAACTTCTATGTAGGATTTACAGAATTGTTTTAATCAATTTTTTATTTCAAGTCGCCCTGATTTCACATATCTCCTTTTCCAGTAGGGTTCATCTAAGCTGCTAATCACTACTCCCATTGAAGTAGAGGCATGCACAAATTTATTATTGGCCATGTATAAACCTACATGTGAAATACCTCTTCCGGTGTTGAAGAAAACCAAATCACCTTCTTTTAGCTCTTCTCTTTCAATTTCTCTGCAATATGCCGCTTGTTCTCTTGATGTTCGAGGCAGGTCAAGTCCGTATGCATAATTGGTCAATCCTCTAATAAAATTGGAACAATCAATTCCTGACATAGTACTTCCACCTATTCTATACGGAACTGCCCACCACTGGTGAATATATTCAAATAATTTTTTATTGGAGAGTTGCTCCACTTCTATACCCAGCAAAATGGCATAACGAAAATAGGTTGGAGAGATGTACTCAATACTCTTGAATTCATCCATAAAAAGACTGCTTGAGGCAACTTGAGTATCCTCAATTATTCCAATAGCTGGATCTACAGTATTTGTCCTACCTGCATTAATTGGATTGATGGTCACCTGTACCTGATCAAAAAACACTTCATTACCCTGCCCCCTTTGTGTATAGGTCATTTTTTTAAACAGTGAGCAGGATTGAACGAGCATAGCCAATAAAAGCACGCTTGCGAGCCTAGAAAATATCTTGTATGTAGCTGGTTTTTGCATATCGGGACTGTGGAAAACCACTTCCTTTATATTGTCGTTTATTTACGAAATTTGAATTTCCTATTTATGCCAAGGTTTTCACACTTACACGTTCATACTCAATACTCTCTACTTGACGGTGCTTCAAGCATCCCTGCGCTTTATAAAAAGGCCATGGATGACAACATGCCTGCTGTGGCCATCTCTGATCATGGCAACATGTTCGGGGTCTTTCAGTTTGTGGCCGAGGCTTACAAAAACAGGATTGACCCGAACGACAAAAATAGTCCTTTGAAAGTAAAACCAATCGTTGGGTGTGAATTTTACATTACAGAAAACCGCCACAGAAAAACATTTTCCAAGGAAGAAAAGGATCCTAGGCACCATCAAATTTTGCTCGCTAAGAATGAAATCGGCTATAAAAACCTGACCAAACTGACATCTTTGGGGTATATAGAGGGAATGTATAGTAAGTACCCAAGAATAGACAAAGAGCTGATCCACAAATATCATGAGGGACTAATTGCCACCACTTGTTGTTTGGGTGCGATGGTACCCCAAACTATTTTGAGGAAAGGTGAAGCTGAGGGAGAGAATGAATTCAAATGGTGGCTCAATATTTTCCAGGAAGATTTCTATGTAGAGTTACAAAGACATGGAATGGAAGAACAGGAAAAGGTAAACAAAGTATTGTTGAAATTCGCCAGAAAATACAATGTGAAAGTCATTGCATCGAACGACTCTCACTATGTTGACCAAAAAGATTTCAACGCACACGATATTTTACTCTGTATTAATACAGGTGAAAAGGTCTCCACTCCTGCCGCAAGAGAGTTCTCTGACGATGATGCAAGTTTCAAGAACAGAAGATTTGCATTTCCCAATGATCAATTCTTTTTCAAGACAACAGCAGAAATGACAGAGGCTTTTCATGATCTTCAGGAAGCCATCGACAATACCAATGAAATTGTAGACAAGGTTGAAATATTAGACTTAAAGAAAGATATCCTACTACCCCATTTCCCTGTACCCAAGAATTTCAGTACTCAGGATGATTATCTAGAGCACCTCACCAGAGAGGGTGCCAAGAGACGATATGAGACAATTACAGCTGAAGTTGAAGAACGTATTTCGTTCGAATTATTCACCATCAAAACGATGGGATTCGCTGGCTACTTCTTGATTGTATCTGATTTCATCAAAGCAGGTCGTGATTTAGGTGTATTTATCGGTCCTGGTCGTGGTTCTGCTGCAGGAAGTGTTGTTGCCTATTGCATTGGCATCACCAACATTGACCCTATTAAATACAATCTTCTTTTTGAGCGTTTCTTGAATCCAGATAGGAAGTCGATGCCGGATATAGACACGGATTTTGATGATGAAGGAAGACAGAAAGTAATAGACTATGTAGTGGAGAAATACGGGAAAAACCAGGTTGCCCAAATCATTACCTATGGTACAATGGCAGCTAAAATGAGTATAAAGGATGTTGCCAGAACACTCGACTTACCCTTGCCTGAATCCAACGCACTAGCAAAGCTAGTACCAGAAAAACAAGGCATATCACTTAAAAGATTGTTGCATGCGCCCTATAAAGGAGAAAAAAGTTTAGAAGAGAAAGAGAGTCTAAATGCCGATGATATTGAAAATGTCAAAAAACTCAGAGAAATCTATGAAGGCAATGACATTCGAAGTGAGGTATTGCATGAGGCAGAAATTCTTGAAGGATCGGTACGCAACACTGGTATACATGCTGCTGGAATCATTATTGCACCTCAGGACTTAACAGACCTTCTACCAGTTTGTATTGCAAAAGACTCTCCCATGTGGGTAACACAAATCGAAGGTAGTGTGATTGAAGATGCAGGTGTTATCAAGATGGACTTCCTTGGTTTAAAAACATTAAACATCATCAAGACTTCACTTGATTTGATAAAGATGAATTATGGTGTTGAAATTGATATTGAAAAGATTCCATTAGATGATGATAAGACTTTTCAGCTTTATCAAAAGGGAGAAACAATTGGAACCTTCCAGTTTGAGAGTCCGGGTATGCAAAAATACCTTCGCGACTTAAAACCAGATAAGTTTGAGGACCTGATTGCAATGAACGCCTTGTACCGTCCGGGCCCACTAGAGTATATTCCCAACTTCATCAACCGTAAACATGGTAGAGAAGCCATTACTTACGATTTAGAGGAAATGAAAGAATTCCTTGAAGAGTCCTATGGTATTACAGTCTACCAAGAGCAGGTGATGTTGCTAGCCCAAAAATTGGCAGGCTTCAGCAAGGGAGATGCCGACGTACTTAGAAAAGCAATGGGTAAGAAACAGAAATCAGTTCTGGACAAAATGAAAGGACAGTTTATCAGCAATGCAAGTGCAAAAGGGTTTGCTGAAGATAAACTACAAAAAATATGGACCGATTGGGAAGCATTTGCTCAGTATGCTTTCAATAAATCACACAGTACTTGTTATGCTTTCATTGCCTATCAGACGGCATATCTAAAATCACACTACCCGTCAGAATACATGGCCGCAGTCTTGAACCATGCGGGTTCAATAGATAAAATTACCTTCTTTATGGAGGAATGTAAAAGAATGGGATTAGATGTTCTTGGTCCGGATATCAATGAATCACTGAAGAGTTTTGCTGTCAATAAAAAAGGAGAAATCAGGATTGGATTAGGTGGACTAAAAGGAGTGGGTGAAGCAGCAGTAGAATCCATCATTGAAGAACGAGAAAAGAATGGTATTTATGCTTCAATTTTTGATTTAGTTAAGCGTGTTAACCAACGGACTGTCAACAAGAAATCATTAGAAAGTTTGGCCATGTCAGGAAGTTTCGACTGCTTCCCAGAATTGCATAGAGCCCAGTATTTTCATATCCCTGATGGAGACACTACAAATGGTCTAGAAAAGATCATTCGTTATGGAAACATTTGGCAGAACCAATCCACTTCTAGTCAGAATACCCTATTCGGAGACCTGAGTTTAGTCCAAGAAATCCCTGCACCAAAGATTCCTGATTGTGCTGCTTGGTCGCTAACAGAATTGTTGGACAAAGAAAAAGAAGTCACTGGAATGTTCTTGAGTGGACACCCACTTGATCACTATAAGTTTGAACTGAAGTACTACAATATCATCCCTATCAATGATTTCAATGAATTTAAGGGAGCGATAACGATTCAAAAGAACCCTACCCAATCCATGAAAATTGCAGGTTTGGTTACAGCCTCTCTGCACAAGATATCAAAGGCGGGTAAGAAATATGGGACGATTACCATTGAGGATTTTTCTGGAAAAACAGAAATCACCTTATTTGGCGACCAATACATTCGATTCTCTAACTACTTTACACAAGGCACTTGCATTTTTGTGAAGGGTAATTATGAGAAATGGGAAAGCAGAAACGAATGGAATTTTAGGGTGAGTGAAATCTGTCTACTCGAAACGATAAAAAAGGCATTTACCAAACAAGTGCAGCTCACCTTACAGGCAGGTGCCATCCAACCAGAACAAGTGGATTTCTTGCAAAAGAACCTCAAAAAACATCCTGGAAGGGTTAGGCTAAAGGTTGTGCTTATAGATCAGGTAGAAAAGCTCATGGTTCAAATGAAAACGACTGAAAAGGGTTTTGAGATGAATGACGAAATGACTGAATTCTTGGAGATGAACCCATTGATCGATGTTCAGGTTGACACAATTTAAAGGTTTGCTGACGGAATGACCAAATATTAAAAAATGGAGTTAATTTTGCATTTCACTTGATTATTCACTTATAATAAAAATACATGGCAAAGGAATTTACAGACGGCAATTTTCAAAATGAGGTTTTAGATTCAGATAAGCTTTCAATGATTGATTTCTGGGCAGAGTGGTGCGGTCCTTGCCGTGCAATTGGTCCTGTTGTAGAAGAATTATCAAAAGAATTTGAAGGACGTGTCAACATTGGTAAAGTAAACGTTGACCACAATCCACAGCTTTCAATGAACTATGGTATCACATCTATTCCAGCAATTCTTTTCATTAAAAATGGTCAGGTAGTTGACAAGTTAGTAGGTGCACAACCTAAACACAACTTCGTGAAGAAAATAGAATCACACATCTAAAAAACTAATTTAGTACTTTTGAAACCGTCACCTAGTGGCGGTTTTTTTATTCTAATTTCTTTCAGTGACTTATTTCGAGAAAATAAAACATTTTCTGACCCAATTTGGAATCAATACCCATCAGTTGAGGATGGGGCTCAAAGGAACAATTCCATTGGTAAGCGATTATAAGAAATTCAAGAAAGAGTTTGACTCCCAAACAGATTTCAAATCAATTGGGTTTTATCCTTTACTGGCTGATCGATATGATTCAGCTGGTGTTGCTTCAGGTCATTATTTTCACCAGGACTTATACGTTGCAAGAAAAATATTTAAAGCCAATCCAACTAGACACGTGGATGTAGGTTCTAGAATTGATGGTTTTGTTGCGCATGTTGCGAGTTTCAGAGAAATTGAAATCATCGATATCCGTCATATTGAAAGCAAAAGCAAAAACATTAAGTTTATGCAAGCCGACTTAATGGCTGATTCATTTAGCTTTCCAGAGAAAACTCCTTCTCTCTCTTGTCTGCATGCCATCGAACATTTTGGATTAGGCCGATATGGCGATTCTATCGATTTAGATGGCCATAAAAAAGGAATCAAAAACTTGGTTAGTTGTCTTTCTGATAATGGAACGCTATATCTTTCAACGCCTGTTGGAAGACCAAGAATAGAATTTAATGCCCATCGTGTTTTTGACATCCATTACTTACTTGATATTTTCACTTCCCATCAATTAAAACTTCAATCATTTGCCTATGTAAATGATGCTGGGGAGTTAATTGAAAATGCAGATCCTTTTAGTGAAGAAGGAAGCAGAAATTTTAATTTGGAATATGGGTGCGGGATATTTGAATTGACTAAATCTTAATCCACCTATAAGTTGCACATGATCATCACAGAGTTAAATGGCGGATTAGGCAACCAATTGTTTCAATATGCAGCAGGGTTATCATTGGCATTAAAGCACCAAACAACTTTAAAAGTCAGCTTACAATTTAAAAACAACGATACATCCAGAAACTTTGGGCTATCCCATTTCAATACCAATGTTATTGAGGCCACCCAAGAAGATATTAATCAGTTGTATTCTTCATCAACTCTAAATAGGGCAATACAAGCCTTATTACCCTCTCCATTCAAGCAATATTTCAGAGAAAAATATTTTGCATATCAGTCGGATTTCAATAATCTCGGACCAAACGTTTATTTGAAAGGCTATTGGCAATCTGAACTTTATTTTTCTTCAATAGCAGAGCAAGTGAAAGCAAAATTTGTCCTGAAACCAGAATATTTCAGCAGTATACTTTCATTAATAGAAGAAATTAAAACATCTGAAAGCGTTTCAATTCATGTGAGAAAGGGAGATTATTTACTACATCCATATGTTGATTATTATGCAACACTTGAATCAGTTTATTATATAAATGCAATAGCTGCACTTCAAGAACAATATCCTCTGTTGAAACTGTTTGTATTTACCGATGATCCAAATTGGGTAAAAGAAAACCTACATTTAGCATCTCCATACAGATTAATTAGCGGAATTGAAACTTCATCTATGTATGAGGACTTCCAGGCGATGCTTTCGTGTAAATACCATATAATAGCCAACAGCAGTTTTAGTTGGTGGACGGCATGGCTTAGTGCCAGAGAAGGAAAAAAAGTAATTGCACCCAAACATTGGTTCAAAAATGGTCCGACAGATACGCAAGATCTTATACCAAAATCGTGGCTAATCGTCTGACAAGCAACTGAAATGAAGTACATTTGAGGATAGTCGACTGCTTACATGGCAACAATCAGAAAACAAAGTATTTACTCATCTCTTTTCATTTATGCCGGTTTTGCCATCGGAGCATTAAATGTACTGTTTCTCTTCCCTAAGTTTTTTACACCAGAACAATTTGGCCTCACAAGGGTCTTGATGGACATAGCACTCATTTTTTCTACCATTTGTGCTGCTGGCACATTACCAGTGGCGATGAAATTCTATCCTTTCTACAAACACCATTTACCCAAACAACAAAACGACTTATTAACCTGGGTCTTTGTTATTGGTGCAATCATGTGTCTGTTTATTTATTTGGCATTCCCATTGATTGAACCATGGGCATTGAAAAAATTTGGCTACCGCTCTCCTATTTTGGTCACACATTTTAAATGGGTTTACCCGCTTACCATTTCACTAGTTGCTATTTCAATGCTGGAGGTATTTGCTTGGATCATTGGAAGAACGGTCATCGCTAATTTCTTAAAAGAATTCTTGTTTCGCATACTCACACTATTGTTAATCGGCATTTGGGCTATAGGTTCATTAACCGACTTTAATGTATTCATTGGAACCTACTCATCACTGTATTTTATTCCTGTAGTAATACTGATTTGGGTTGTTTACAGCAGTGGAGAATTTAGCATCAATTTTTCACCAAGTAAAGTCACCCATCGTTACAAAGGAATCATGCTTAAATTTGGAGGAGCATATTTTCTAAGCGCAGTTTTAAATATTATAGCCAAGACCAACGACACGCTTATCATTGCATCACAATCACAAGGAGGACTAGCAGATGCTGCAATTTTTACGATTGCCACCTATCTAATAACTGTAATGGACGTACCACAAAGAAGTATGGTTTCAGCTGCAACACCACAAATAGCAATAGCCTGGAAAAACAATGATATAGAAAAACTAGAGAGACTCTATAAAAAAACTGCACTTAACTTACTGATCATCGCAGCAGGAATTATGGGTGCAGTAGTAATGGCAATTCCATATTTGCAAGCGCTGCTTGGTACCGATTATAGTGGCTTAAGCATCTTGATGATTGTATTAGGACTAGGTAAATTGATAGATCTTGGAACAGGACTAAACTCACAAATTTTACAGCTTTCCAAACATTGGAAAATAGATTTGTTCACCAATATGTTCTTTGTATTTATTTCAATTGTATTCAACTACATTTTGACCAAAACCTATGGTATTATCGGGACTGCTTTCGGTAGTCTATTTGCGGTTATTTTATACAACTTTATCAGGTTCGTTTACATCAAAAAAATATATGATTTACAGCCATTTTCTATAAAAAACATATTGGCACTAACGTTAGCTATTTTGTTTGCTGTTGGTATTTATTTTATTCCCATGCAAGTACCTTTACTTTTCATGAGCTTGATTAAAATAGCAGCATTTGGCTTTTGCTATGGCTTTGCCATTGTCAAACTAAATGTATCACAAGACATAACTGAGTTGTGGGTACTGATTTCAAAAAGAATACGCTCTTTCTTGTCCTAAATATTATTGTATATTGCCATCAAACCAAACCAACATGGAAGCAAAGTGGGAGAACCTTGCACACGGATTACTCGGAATGTTTGTTTTAATTGGTATTTGTTATCTATTAAGCAATAACCGCAAAGCTATCAATTGGAAACTAGTGTTATTGGGCATAGTTGCACAGATAGGATTTGCAATTGGTGTGCTTACTCATGGAAAATACAATTTCTTTAGAATCATTATCCAGTGGTTATCTGATCGATTTGTCGATCTTATAAACCTCGCACACAAAGGAATAGAGTTCATGTTTGGTAATCTGGCGGATGCATCAGGTAGCTGGGGATATACTTTTGCTATTCAAGCTTTACCCAATATTATCTTTTTTGCTGCACTATCAGCTCTTTTTTATTACCTGGGTATTTTACAAAAAGTGGTTTACGTTTTCGCTCTTCTACTTAGCAAGTTAAAAGTGTCTGGTGCTGAAAGCGTATCTACAGCAGCAAATATCTTTTTAGGACAGACGGAAGCTCCACTGATGGTTCGTCCCTTTTTGGAAAAAATGAACAGAAGTGAAATACTATGTATTATGGTGGGTGGCATGGCAAATACAGCAGGTTCTGTATTAGCCGCCTATGTTGGATTTCTTGGAGGAAATGATCCTGCTCAACAACATTTCTTTGCGCTACACATGCTGAGTCAGTCGATTATGAGCGCCCCAGCCGCCATTGTTTGTTCCAAAATTCTTTTCCCGCAAACTGAAGCTATAGATCAAAAGATTGTTTTGAGTAAAGAGAAATTTGGTGACAATGCTTTGGATGCAATTTCACTTGGCACAACAGACGGATTAAAATTGGCAGTAAATGTTGGTGCTATATTAATTGTATTTACCGCTTTAATGTATGTATTAAATGCTGGATTAGGCTATATAGGAGGATTCACTGGTATCAATACCCTTGTGAATAATTTCAGTAATGGCAGATACGAAACCTTATCCTTTCAAATGATTTTGGGTTATGTTTTCTCGCCTATAGCTTGGGTGATTGGGGTTAATCAACAAGACATGGTATCGGTAGGACAACTCTTGGGTGAAAAGACGATCATTAATGAATTCCAAGCCTATATCACCTTTGGAAAGATGAAGGCAGATGGATTGATCAGTGATCCAAAATCAATTTTAATAACGACATATGCACTTTGTGGTTTTGCAAACATAGCCTCCATTGGTATCCAGATAGGCGGAATTAGTCAGCTTGCTCCTACACAGCGTAAAAACCTGACAGAATTGGGAGTTAAAGCATTAATTGGGGGAACAATTGCGTGTTTAATGTGTGCATGCATTGCTGGTGCTATTGCTTAATCAATCTAGACTTCATTTAGGTGTATCAAAAAACAAGCTGTAATTTTGCAGAAATATTGCAGTGATGTCAGGACATTTGAAAAGCCTAATGCAGCTTCCGGGATTAGACAGCTCCATGCAGTCGATTGCAGAAAAAATTGAAAATCAGATTCGAATTACACCTGAAGAAGGTTTGATGCTTTTTGAAAAAGGTTCATTAGCTACTTTA
>Ga0209229_10000805_pt1 | contig 12946 bp, 26 predicted proteins | sample SanBayMetagenome_FD_187466 | JGI IMG/M metagenome (GOLD analysis project Ga0209229, IMG submission 187466) | Freshwater and sediment microbial communities from dead zone in Sandusky Bay, Ohio, USA (SPAdes) (version 2) | ecosystem: Environmental > Aquatic > Freshwater > Lentic > Sediment... | reverse complement strand
GGGGGGGGGGGGGGAGATATTTACCGACAATCCAAATTCTGTCCCTTTGATGGTTTGCTCCAACGTCTGCTGCTCCCAGCACTCCCCATTTCGCATCAAACCCCATTGAGGCCAAGTCTCCGAGTACGGTTCCAAGTCCCCTAGAAGTGAGCATTGGTGAGTTTTCCACAAGCGCATATCTGGGTCGTACTTCGTGAATGATGCGCGCCATTTCTCGCCACATTCCTGATCGCTCTCCGTCAATGCCTGCGCCTTTTCCTGCGGCACTGATGTCTTGGCACGGAAACCCTCCAGATACAACGTCAACAATTCCTCTCCACGGCTTTCCGTCAAAGGTTTGTACGTCATCCCAAATCGGGAAAGGCGGGAGAAGGCCGTCATTTTGTCTGGCGCACAGTACGCTAGCTGGGTAGGGTTCCCACTCGACTGCACAGACGGTTCGCCATCCAAGCAGCTTTCCCCCAAGAATTCCTCCACCAGCGCCCGCGAAAAGAGCCAGCTCATTCATTGCCCCTCCTGAGTTGAGCCAAACGTTCGCGGATGTGGTCAGGCATCGCCACCGTACCCGCAATGCGCTCTTGGTACTGCTCGGCCATCGTGACGGGTTTTTTGACCTCCGGGATCTCTGCCCCGTCCCACCTCTGCTGGTTCAGGTAAACAAGCGGCGCAGGGATAAAAAGGCCATTGTCTTTGCGCCACTGGTCGGTCGTTTTTTGCCATTCAACGTGTTTGATAATCTGATCGGCACAGTGTTCGTACAGACCTTTTTTCCACCGTGCTAAACAAGCTGCCTTTGCGCCTTTTCTAAATGACTTTGGCCATGCTGCCCAGAATTTGTCAAATCCACTTTCAAACATTGCTTTTCCTCCATGTAACTCTGTTGATGACATAAGCCCAGGCAGCACCGCCTACCACCTTTGCCAGAAACTGCATCGCAACAATGTGCGGCATCAAGACGCCGAATGCGATTGTCGGAAACACCAAAGAGTCCACAGCCGCGCCCGCCACATTGCTGACGTTCGCTCTCTTTAGCCAAGTACCCGGAATCTTTGCGAATACAGTCCAGTCTACGATTGCAGCGGCAGTAAACGCAGCAGCAGATGCCACCGCAATCATCCCGGCGGCAGGGTTGAGCATAAAGGTCAACAGACCAGTTGCACAAATCAGTGATCCCATCTGCCACATCTTGAGCCTGACATGCAGCCAGTCTCGAAGTGCTAAGTCTAGGCCGATCAGGAAAAAAGCGTTTATGGGCGTTATGGCAGGCCCGAACTGGGCAACCAAAAGATTTGCCACAGTCATTGCGACTGCATAAATTGCGATGGCTACATAAAGCATAGAGTCTCCTGTGTTGGTTTGTTTTTCCACTTTGTCGGCGGGTTTTGTGCATTGATGCGCTTTGCCATACAGCCCGCACACTCAATTTGTTCGGCATGGTGCAATGCAACATTTGTGGAATCGGCGCTTGACAATGGCCAATCCTGAGTCCCCTGGCCTAGCATCCTCAGACCATGCGTCCAAGGCAGACGCACATATCTTGCAGCCAAGGCGTTAAAAGTCTCGTCCATCTTCGCTGCCCACTTGGGCGATCCAACCTGCCAAAACTCACCAGATGACCCTAAGCACACGCGACCCCAGGTGTCGCACAGTTCAAAAAGGTAGTCGATTGGCAATCCAAGATGCCAGACAGGAATCCCAAATTCTTTGCCGTAGGGCCAGGTTTTTACCATCTGTCTTTGAGTCTCCACATCACCGCCAATCACATCTGGCACTACAGCCCAATGTGGATGACCCAAGATCGGCTCCAACCAGTTGTAAAACCCATCCAGATCAAAAGGAACCTGGCGGGTAAAACAACTGAAAGCACCGTTGTCCAGCATCAAAGACTGTCCAATCCTCATGCAAGTTTTAAGGCTGTCGGGCCGAAAGTAAGACACACAAAAATGCTGCCCCGCCATGCTTTCAAGGGCTGCTTTTGGTGTTATCGGTGTGCCGTGATAGTGCAGCATTGCTTCTCCATAGGTTCCCCAAGGGTGGATAGCAGATATCCTCCCGCTCCAGCTTTCGATCTGCTACCGCAATTCATCTTAATTAATCCAAAAAAGCAGTCATCAGCCCAAGTGCGCCTGACGGATTGATTCGCTTATACGAGAGGTCTTGTCCCACCATGTCCCTCACGCTTTACCAGTCGGTCAATCAACGCTGGTCGCCTTTTGCACCGGGGTGTATCGGTGTGCGGTGTTTCTTGGGTTCAGTCCATGCAGACCATCAGCTAACGCGCCCTGACGGTTGTCTTCGGAAAACAAAAAAGCCGGTTACTGCTGCCCTCGGTGGAAACCCTTTGGATTTGAACCAAGGGCGAGAGCATGAGTAACCGGCCTTCACTGTCGCTTTCCACGGCAACGGGATGAAGTGTCTATCAAATTTTGGGACTTGTCAAGCCCCTACGAAAAAAAGTTGTTGGTGGCCGGTACTGATCTCCGGCTTTGCGCTGCTCATTTCCGGGTCTGGATTTAAGGGCCACGATGCGCAATAAGAGTGCCCGCCTCCTAAGAGGACCATTTGTGCGTATCAGCCTACGCATCCACCAACACGGCTGGGGACTCGTCGTGCGTCCTTCGATGCGTGGCGACACCGGCCACATCCCCAGGCTTGTTAGTCCTCTTTTTCGAGGTTAGCAAACCACTCCGGTTTGATGCACCGCAACTGCCACAGCCGCCCTTGTGGGATGGTCTGCCACTGATGCACCGCACCCCTGCTGATGCCCAGCAAGCGGGCAAGCCGAGCCTGGGAGCCTGCAAGAATGATCGCCTCGTATTTCGTCATGGGTGAATTTTACGTCAAAGTCAAGTTTAGTGAACATTGGGGTTTTCCCTAGTGTACAAGTGTTTAGGTGGCTGTACAGTCTACCCATGCCGCAATGTTGCGGTCTAACCAGGAGTAATGATGTCTTACACAAGTTTTAGCCTTACAGACCCGCCAAGTCTGCGGGCAAAAGATGCACCAGAGCGCATCTACGGCTGGCTGGACAGCCAGCTATCAATCGCACGGCACTACGGTGGCATAACGTACAACGGCCACAAGTATGTCATTGACTACAGTGACCCTCATGAACCGCTGGTTCGGCAAGACACTAAAAAAGGGAAAGGAAAAAAGAAATGAATAGATATTTAGTAACCGAAGCGCAGTTCAAGCAATTGCTGACCGTTGCCAGGCTCTTTGAGCTGGCTTACCCGTATCCAGAAGGGGACAGCAAATGAACGAAGCAATGCAACGTGCGTGGCTTGAAATAAGCGCAACGATTGAAGAGCCGACAGAAGAAGACCTGATGCGGTTTCTTCGCACCTGGGCTGCCGCACTGCGGGCAGCGGGGGAACAAAAATGACCAAATGGCATAAAGGCCCGCCGCCCAGCATTGGCTGGTGGCCTGCAAGTTCCGAACAAGACGCTAGCGCGACTCGTTGGTGGAACGGACAGTTTTGGAGTCGACCAGCGTATAGCGACGACACCGCATATGAGGCGTCAATTCTGGCAGAAATGCGGAGCGAGCAATCAAACATCAAATGGACAGACCGGCCCGAGTGGTGGCCTGAAAGGTCAAAAACATGAGCATCGAAGCAATGAAACAGGCGCTGGAGGCGCTGGAAGAATGGGAGAAATCGATGTCTAAAGGCTCGTTGGAAGCGCACCGAATTTTAAGAACCGCCATCGAGCAGGCTGAGAAGCAGGAAGGTTGGGTGCTGCGTGAGGTTTTGTTTGACGAAGGAGAGCCTATAGCGCACAGAGAGCCAGCACAGCAGGAGCCGGTGGCGTGGGCCGTGTTTGAGGGGTGGAACGCGCATGACCTGTACCTACCTCAAGAGTGCGACGAGGCTCTGAAGATGGCGGGATACAAAGGCGATCACGCTGAAGTTAAGCCACTCTACACCACCCTACCCGCAGCACAGCGCCCGTGGGTTGGGTTGACGGATGATGATTTTCAGTCGATCTGCGCGAATTTTAGAGTTGCGCACGGCGGGTGGGTAGACATGCTTGTTTTACAAATCGAAGCCAAACTCAAGGAGAAAAACATAGGGTAAGTCCCTATTCCAAACTGTCTAGTGGTCTATACAATCATCGCATGCCCTGGCATCCCGCTGGGGTCTTTTTAGGAGAAAAAATGGACAAAATCGCAAGCGCACTGGTGAAGGCACAAAAAGCCTTCGGCCCTGCACTAAAAACATCAACGAACCCTCACTTCCGCTCACGCTACGCCGATCTTTCGGCCTGCGTTGAGGCGGTTATGGATGGGCTTTCAGCAAACGGTATTTTTTTTACGCAGCGGGTTAGCCCGTCTGACACTGGTGTCTTGGTCGAAACGGTGTTCATTCACGAAAGCGGCGAGACTTTTTCTTGCGGGCAAATTCATGTCCCGGCCACAAAGCATGATGCCCAGGGTTTTGGGTCTGCTCTGACTTACGCTCGGCGCTACAGCTTGATGGCGGCTTGCGGAATCGCCCCAGAAGACGACGATGGCAATGCAGCGGTTCGCAAAGGCCCGAAGCCCGACATTGCCGATTGGCTGGCAGCTATTGAGGCAACAACCACGGGCGAAGAATTGCAAGCGGTCTACAAACAGGCATACGAGGCTTGCCAGGGCCATCAAGACCTTATCAAGCGGGTGATTGATGCTAAGGCCGCAAGGGTTGCTCGTGCCAAGCAGGAGAAGCAAGCATGACTGAGCAAGGAACTGACGTATGGCACCAGCAACGCTTGGGCAAAGTGACGGCCAGCAACTTGCATAAAGTGTTGGCAAAGACCAAGACGGGTTACGGTGCTGATCGCAATCATTACATGACCCAGCTTGTTTTAGAGCGCATCACCGGCACTAGGGCAGAGGGCTATACAAATGCTGCTATGCAGTGGGGCATCGAGCAAGAGCCGTTTGCTAGGGCCGCATACGAGGCTTACAGGGGCTTTCTGGTTGAGGAAGTGGGGTTTCTATCGCACCCGACGATTGAGATGGCTGGCGCCTCTCCTGATGGCCTTGTTGGGGCTGATGGGATGGTCGAGATCAAGTGCCCAGAGTCTGCGACATTTTTAGAGGCATTGCTGTCGCAAACGGTCGCCGGCAAGTACTTCGCGCAAATGCAGTGGCAGATGCGCTGCGCTAATAGGCAGTGGTGCGACTACGTTGTGTATGACTCTCGCTTCCCGCAAAAGTTACAACTTGTCATTATTAGGGTAAATGCTGATGACGAGTGGTTAAAAAATGCGGAAACTGAGGTCATAAAGTTCTTGGCAGAGGTAGACGAAAAAGTGCAAGCTCTTAAACAAAGGATGGATGTATGAGCAAAATTTTGAAGGAAATCAGTTGCGTTACGGGCGAGTACAAAAACGCCCAGGGCGAGGTCAAGAAGCGGTACGCCCGCATCGGTTCGATTATTGACACGAAGAACGGCCCGATGCTCAAGATCGACAGCATCCCTCTCAAAGAGGGCGGATGGGATGGCTGGGCGTACATCAACGAGCCGAAGAAAGAAGATGTCCAGGCCCGGCCAGTGCGTCAAGCAAAGCCCGATTTTGACGAAGACCTTCCTTTTTAGTCATGCGGTACGCGAACATCAACAACAGCCCCAGACTGCTCAGAACGCTTAAAGTTCTGAGAAAAAACACAGAGTTAACAACTTTGGAGATCATACAAAAAGCCCGTGTCTGCGCTGTGAGTGCAATCATCTCAGAGCTGCGGCAAAACGGGTTCAGTATTTCCTGCAAGCGCAGGGGCAACAATTGGTTTTACAAACTGGAGAATTGACATGTCATTTGAATACAAACAAGTAAAAGCAGGCGAGCAAACAGTGTTTGTCGCTCCCATGACCATCACCGGTGGCGTGGTGCTGTCCATAAACATGCTTAACGGATCAATGAGCACGACTCTCACGCAAGAGCAGATGCAAGAACTTATCAAAGCGTTGGAATCTTATGTGGCCGTTCCCACCCTTCCCCAACCCGCTTGACCGCCCCGGCCAGCCGCCAGCGCCAAGCAAGTTTGACCCTAGCAAGGACGACCATGACGATGCCCCATATTGACAAGGGAGTTCCTATCCCTAACCGCTTCCCCTTCGACAAGATGGAAATCGGTGATAGCTTTGTCATAACGACCAAGCGCCAGACAGCATCTGTTGCTGCGCGGCGCTACGGTGACAAGCACGGAATGCGGTTCATCACCCGTCAGATGCCAGATGGCACGATCAGATGCTGGAGGACTAAATGATCGAAGCAATGCAGCAGGCGCTAGAGACGCTGACCCACAAAAAATGGTTTCGCATTGGGTTGGTGGAGCCAAACGACCCTAAAGTTGAAGCTGCCATCACCGCACTCAGCGCCGCCATCGAGGCGGCTGAGAAGCAGGAGCCGGTGCAGGATCAATTAGCTTGGAAGAATTTGCGAAACAGGATTAAGGCAGACATTGACAGGACTGAAGGCCGGTGGGGCATGCATGGGCACAGCGCGGTAGACAACGACTACTTCACTGCCTTGGAATGGGTTGTTGAAAGAATGGATGAAATTCTGGCATCCGCACATCGCCAGCCTCTGATTGATGTGCAATTGCTGGAGGATGCATACCTTGCGGGCTTTATGAACAGTGATGAGGGACACAACGGGGAATACCCGTTTCGTTACCGCGAGGAAAATCCATTAAAAGATCGAAGATGGGTTGAAGCTAAGAATGCTTACATCAGCGCCGCCATCGCTGCGGCAAAAGGGGAAGCATGACAAAACCATCCGACCTTCCGTATTTTCCCGGCAAAGAACTTGCAATAGAAGCCAGAGATCGCGGGATCAAAGTTATCGGCATGAATGATGACATTAAAGGAGCCATGATTATTGGCCTTATTCAGATCGTCAAGGAGCTGCGAGACGAGATTAGATGTTTAAAGGAGCAAGCATCGGCGGCTGCTGAAATTGCATTCTCTATCAGAGCAAGGGGCGAGAATGTACCTGAGAACTAATCAACGTGTGTTTTTTTTGATCCCAACCGCAGCAATTGGATGGGATGTTGACAATGCGTGGTTTTTTGAAGTGGCTTGGCTTAACTTTGCTTTGGGGGTTGCATGAATAGCGAAATCATTGCTGCTTCCATTGCCTTTGTTGTCTGGTGCTGGCTTTTTTCGGAGGTGCTGGTCGTATGGTCAAGAATGTAAATGCTTTACAGGTTAAAAAATGAAATCTTTACTAGACGCAAGTTTCAAGTATGTGCCCGCAGCGGCTACAGACATTCAGGCAACATGGAGAAAATTTGGATGGAAACCAACTAATGAACTGCCCAATATGCGGGGCCAAAACAGCGGTTTTGGAAACCAGGAAAGAACTATCAGCACTGGTGATGCGAAGAAGGAGGGGGTGCGGGCAATGCGGAAATAAATTTTTCACCCATGAGATAGACGATGGTTTGGTGGAAACGTTAAAAAAATATCTTGTCCCGCATGTCAAAGCAATAAAAAAACGACAGAAACTTTACGCCAGAAATGAACAAATCTTAAACATGATGCGGGCCGGTGAAAAACATTTTGTGATTGCAAGAACCTTCAAACTCAGCGAAAACATGATTAGCACAATTGCCCGTAACGCTGGAATACCGGCTTATCAAAAAACCACAAGGGAGAAAAATATTAAATGAGCATGCTTTCCACACTGAAGAGCGACCAATCCCCAAAGACACTCACGGAGGTGCCAGACTTCGCAAGCTGGCAACACAAGACCTTAGCCCAAGTGGCAACAGAAATGTTCCTACAAATCAAGCAACACGAATACGAAATCCAGAACCTGCGCCAAGACCTGAAGACTGCAATTAACGCTTACAGAGAGGTACTGACAAAATGAGCGATCCGCACAATTGGGAGTCTCGTTGCCGTCTGTGCAACAACACCGGCTTCACCATCGATGGTAAGCCTTGCGCTTGCCGAGACGACAAGTTTAGCGACCAGTTAGCAATGGTGCTGGTTGGGCTTATCTGCCTGTTGGTTGCGTTGATAGCCGGTATCAACTTTGGGAAGTAGCTTGGCTATTTTTTGGGCTAGGTTTTTATAGGCAGAAACGCAGCCTCAGCGGCTCGCCGCCTAACAAGGCCTGGCAACTTTTTGCCACCGCCAAACACCCACAGCGCAAGCTGCTCTCTGGCTCCAATCCAGTCTTGCATGTCAATGCGTTTTCGTAGTGTGCTGGACCGATATCGAGCAACGCCGAGGTTGTACGCAAAGCTAGTCATTGCGCCCAAGGCTCTGGGATGCGCCAGAAGGCTCGGAGAGGCCTTCAAAACGCCTGCTAAGTAGTTGTGCCTCAACTCATACACAAGCCACGCCTCAGCGGTTTCTTTGGTGATTGGCGAGTGGTCCATAGTGACCTTGGTGCCGTCTGGTTTGTAGACGGTGCCGTAACCAATAGTAGGGTAGCCAGCCGGGCAAATGTAGGGCTTTAGCCGCAAGCCTTCAAATGGCCGGCACAGCGCGGCTGCAACCTCTACGGCCTCAGCGATTGCGCTCGTAGACACGACCCACGAACCAAAACGAAATAATCATGTTGAAGACGGCTAGGTCGTCGCTGCCCCACATCGTAGTGAGGACTTCTTTCCAGTTGCCGCCCTGCTCGATGGCGATTAGAAAAGCTGCCACTTTTACCAAAGCGTACAGACCTAAAAACATGTAGGTTACTGTGGGCCGCACCATTGCAGAGATAGCAGCTACCATAGAGCCAGCAGCTTTTGCCGTATCAGACTGCTCTTTAAATGCCTGGCCAATGGCCTCAACCTCGGCCATCGTCATCTGGGACTCGGTCTGGCGCATGGCAATCTCGCCACGCACCTTGGCAAACTCCATTTCAGCACTGAGCATGGCCAACTCGTGCTTGCGCTCGTTGGCTCGATCAAAGAGTTTAAAAACCTCGGGCGCTAGTCGCAGCAAGCCGCCAAATACGCCGCCGAGTAGAGTCTCTAGCATTGCCGGCCTCCTATTTGATCTTGGCCCGCAGCATCATGATTTCTAGCTGCTGCTCTACGCGCTTCATCGTTTCAAGCAGTTCAGACCTAGTGACCGAATTTGCTTGCAACTCCTTGACCGAAATTTGCAGCAACGTGATGTCTTTTTGGTGCGATTGCACCGCATAAGACAAGTCGTCAATTGTGCGGTATATACCCCACGCACCGCCAATAACCGCTAAAGTCATGGTAACAAACAGGCTTGGCAAGACCTTCTCGGTAAACCATCTCCAGCTCACGGTTTTCTCCATGAATCAACCCCTAGCGTAAGTGCCAATAAATTTTCTGGCGTAACACGTTGCGTGGGGAGTTGACGGGTCATACACAACCAGCACCATTCGAAGCAATAGAGCCAACTCCGCTTACTTGCCCTGAACGGTAATATAAACCATAACAACGCAAACCAATCGTACTTGGTTTCTTTGAATTGTGAAGTAACGTCTTCAGCAGATAGTTTAATGGGGATCAAGTCCCATTCTTCAGGCTTGTAGAAGGAAACGTGTAAGCCATCTTTAAAAGTTGCGTGGTACATCAAGTCATCAATGGCTATACCAGCATGTGGATAACGTGTGTGCAACCGCCAACGGGTGTACTTAGAAAACAACCCCGGCAGGCCAGGGCTGTCTGTGTGGCGCAGGGCTAGATAGACGTTCATGCTGGGGCGATCTGAAACATCACAGTGGGTCTGCTGCGGCCCGTGTGCAAGACGGTTCGCACCTGACGCACAGGCAGATCAGACAGATGGGCTAGAACTTCATCTTTGGACAAGCCAAGAGCATCGGCCAGCTCTTTGACTGTCCTCGGGTTCTCTCGAACCATCTGCATGATCTGCTCGCGCATTACAAGCCCTCACCGGGCACGATGTAGACGGTAGATGCACCAGCAGGGGCCAGGCCCGAGAAATAAGACTCACGATTAAAGCGCAGCACTTCAACAGCGCCAGGCACCAGCACGATCGCCGCTGAAGGCGTCCCAGCAACAGGGGCTACAGCATTTGCTGCGGCCTCTGCTGCGGTGGCGCCAACTCCCAAAAACACCGTATTAGCGCTGATGTTGATGATGCGGTATTGGCCTGTGCTTTGGGCATCAAGCCTTGAGAACACCAGAGCCTGGACGCCAGTTGATGCAGAAGTTGTCGCTGGAATGACGACTGTATTGCCAAGTGGGGCAAATGCGATTTGTGAATTACTAGCCATGTCAGACTCCTTGTGCAGCGATGGCTGCCTTGTATGCTGCGATTACGTCAGCAGTATGTGTCGCAGCGCAGATAGCCTGCACACGGGCATCCTCGGCGCTGTAGTCGTCGCCAGGGGCCACAACATGGCGGTGGAACTTGCTGCTGATCTCAACGCCATCTTCTTTGATGGCGGTTTTGGTGCGAACTTGAATGGAGCCGTTTTGAACAACTTCAACCAGATCGACAAAGATAACTTTTTCGAGAGCCATTTTGATTTCCAATCAAAACCAAGAATCCGGTGTTCTGCGCCGGTACAGTTAAAGAATGGTCAACAGACCCTGACCTGTGTTGCTCAAAAGATTGGTGTTTGATGGTTTAACCACAAACGTCAAACTACCTGCTGCGGCATTGCTGGCAACACTGGTGATTTGAATGAAAGTTTCGTAAGTGTTGGTTGCCACCAATGTCGAAGTCGCTGTGAAAGTTACTGTGCGTGTGGAGCCAACAACAGTTGCCTGCGTCACGCCGACTTTTGTCAAAGCCGTGACCGGGGCCAAAGTTTGCCTGTGATGAATGGCAATTTCAAGCAGTCCTTTTTCGCTGACTGCGCCGCCGCTACCGAAGTCTCCTGCTAAAAAGTAATCGACAGTTAGGCCCACTTGCACATCCGTGTCACTGCCGTCTGCCAACGTGCGAATTTTAAAAATTGAAGTTGCAGTGTTGTCAGGGATGGCTTTTATGCCGCGTTGCTCAGTTGCGAGAATTGGACTGGTGCTTTGCGTGAAGTGCGGAACCTCATACCGAGCGGTGCCAATACCGTATTTGTCGGCGTCGTAAGCGTTTGTGTCACCGTCAAAACTGTTTTTGATCCACCAGCTTCCTGTGTTGTCTCCGTTAACTATCCACGGAGTAACGACCGTGGTGTTGCGGTGATAAAGGTTGTTGATAAAAATTTTCCCGCTGGTTGCAACGGTTCCAAAACGGAAAGTGCTTTCTTTGGAGTAAAGACCGTCAGCATAAATGATGCCGCCGTTGATGGCCTGGAACAACTCCACTTTATGTGCTTCAGCGTAAATGCCGGTCACTTGGACAGGCTTGCAACCATCGGAAATGACAGGCACGTTGTACGCACCGTTTCCAATGCTGCCGCCACTGACAAGGCAACCTTCGCCATTTTTAAAATAATAGCCCCAGCCAATCTGCGACAGCACCGCAGAACCAATGTCGCCAGAGTCTGAATTATTCACAACACTGCCGTTTGGCGTGTCCATCTGAACGCCATACAAGCAGCTATAAAGCATCGGGTGCTCAAGGTTCGTAACATAAGCCCTGCCGCAATAGCCAGCTTTTTCAAATCCGTAGATCAGCGAATCACGAAGAATAGTTCCGTAGGCTGCGTAATTGAAATAGAACGCCAAACCAAGGTCTGTCCATCCGGTAGATGAATCAACAAAACCTGCGCGATAAATGCCAAGGTTTTGAATGGTTCCTGAAAACACGCCATCTGCTATAAAAGCCGGCTGTAGCAGTTTTACGGCTGTGCCAGCAAGATACGATTCTCCGACACCGCTGGGCGTTACGCCTGAAGTCGCGCCAGTGCCGCCCCAATAGCCGCGAGTGCATCCGGTCAAATCATTACCGGACTTGCCTGTGTACTTAACGTATTCGCCGTTAACAGTACTAAGGTAAACAATGCCGCTACTTGGAAACGCAGAAGCGTTTGCCAAAGACAGTGTGGTAACGGTCGTGTTGATGTTAGCCGACAACGTAGATTTTGTAACTGCTGGAGGGTCGTATGTAATACGAGAAACAAAACCGGCAAATGCACCAGTTGCGCCATTTTCACCAACAAATTTTGATGTGTTAGTGGGAATCAGTGGCGCTGTGGTGCGGTAGTTACCTGCTGGGAAAAAGATGGGCAAACCGTTTGCATTGTTAATGGCAAGTTGAATTGCAGCCGTATTGTCTGTTCCGGTTGTCCCGTTCCAATCGCCCACGGCTCCAAAGTCTTGTACGTTGATGGACGCGCCGTCAATCATAGAGTAAGTTACTTTTGTGAGCGCCATTTTTACACCTTGTATGTCAACGTAAATCGAACAATGTCAGCAACACCGCTGGTTACGTCTGACACAAGAATGCCGCCAATAGACACTGCGCTTCCACAGATGTACACAATTGCCCTTGATGATCCAGCAAACACAACTGGAGTAATCGATGTTCTGCCCACAGTCCAAGTAATTGTGTCAGTAACTATGCTTCCACCAGCGCCGCCTGTTGTGGCGTTTGCCGTAAAGGGCAAGGAAATATACAAAAACACCGCACCAGTCATTCCGGTGGTGTCAATGTTGTTCAATCCTGAAAAAGATGCAGTCACCAGATCGCCAACTTTTGTGTAGTAGCCTGTGACGGTGGTGGGTGAAGCATTGCCGCCGGTGCCAGCGTCAAACAGCGTTGCTGTCCAAGTACCTTCTTCATAATCAGCCAGCAACTCGCTTGTGCCTGTGCCCGGTGTGGCAGAGAAGTCGATGCCTTTACCAGAGGTGCCAATGATAAGGTTGCCGTCTGAAAGAGTAACGTTACCGCTAAATGTTGGACTGACAAGTCCGTTTGCTGTTGATACCGTCTTGAGCATTTCGATCTCCTTAAACCAAGAATTCGATCACCGAAGTGAATGGTGGCGCTTCTGAGAATGTCACATTACCGCCAGACACTGTGTAGGTGTTCTGGTTCTGGTAAACGCCATTGATGTATGGAAA
>Ga0209229_10000804_pt1 | contig 12949 bp, 11 predicted proteins | sample SanBayMetagenome_FD_187466 | JGI IMG/M metagenome (GOLD analysis project Ga0209229, IMG submission 187466) | Freshwater and sediment microbial communities from dead zone in Sandusky Bay, Ohio, USA (SPAdes) (version 2) | ecosystem: Environmental > Aquatic > Freshwater > Lentic > Sediment... | reverse complement strand
AGATTCTTCCCCCCAGCGGACCGATCGAAAGTCTGAAGGAGGAAGATCGTGAGTTGCTGTCGAGCTTTGGCTCTTTTGAGTCTGCTAAACCAGGGCAAAAAATCATCCACCAAGGGAAGTCACAGGGGGTGCTTTTTCTAACCCTCAGTGGACTTTTGCATGCCAAGAGGGAGGATCATGGGCACACCGAAATTCTCGCGAAGATTCATCCCGGCGAGTGGTTGGGTGAGATCAATCTCTTCGATCCTTCTACGGCAGTTTGCTCGGTGGAGGCCGTCGAGCCATCAGAATACTGGGTCATCACGCGCGAAGCCTTCGAGAAGTTTATCAATAAAAACCACGCTGCGGGTAGTGTTCTGCTGATCGGGCTCGCCATGACGCTGAGCAAGCGGATCAGAAGCCTCACAGAAAAACATGTGCTGGTTGCGAGGTCCAAGAAGAAGCCCATGCTTTGGGCGTCACTCGGAGTGGTGGCCATCATTGCGATCGTGGGAATTTGGAAATGGGCCGAAGGAAATGGACTGATAAACAGGCTGAGACTTGAAAAGCAGCAGAGGGTGGCAGGAGCCTATCAAGATTTGGAGACTTCCCAAGTGAAGGCGAAGGAGCTCAAGCTCGAGGTGACGCGGCTTGAAGAGGAGCTGGAGTGGACAAAAGCAGAGGCCGAAAAGAAAGCTGCCCAGCCATCAACCCCGCCTGCACAAAATGTGGTCAAGAATGAGGCTCCATCAGTCGAAGCCCCGCCTGCGAATGAGCCCTCGGAGCCTTCGGTCGAGAAGCCTCAAGAGCAAACCAAACCTGCGCAGCCCGCGAAAGACGAGCCATCCGAATCCAAGCCCAAGTCCACACTGATTTCGTATCCGCCGGAAATCGCGCTGACCGTGGAAACCACGGTGCCCCTGACCGTGAATGGCAAAGTCTCTGGGAGCGCAAAAATAGCGCCTGGGAAGACATTCAGGGTCGTCGGAGTCGATGGGTCCGATGTGCTTGTCACCATGGCTGGTTCAACGGTTCGAATTCCGAAGGAGAATTCCAATTTCGACGAAGCTTTTGATGCGGCTGCCGCCCTGGCTGAGGAGAAAGCCAAAGCCGTCAAGCCCGCCGCGCCTGTGGTTCCTACGGTCCCCAAGCCGTCTCCGACACCTGTTGCTGTGACCGCTGCAGAGTCCGCAACTCATCAAGGAGATGTGCATGCAGCCAGCGAGGAATCCCCCGCCGTTCAAATCGAAAAAATGATCAAGCTCGTGACTCCGCTTGAAGCCCTTGATGCTTTGCGAGACTTCCGCAAGTCAGGCAAGGAAAGTGCTCGGTCGGCGTTCATGAAAAACCAAGCCCGCAAGTGGGAACAGGCGGCCGAAACGGCCAAAAACTTCTTGCGCACCCGGCAAGCGGATGAGTCCACCAAGAGATTGCTGAAAAATATCGTGCTCACGGCCGAGATGTTTGCAACCGAGCGATATGATGGCATCGAAGGCAAGCTCAATGAAATTGATGCGGGCTGGCTGGCCATCAAAACAGACATGGAAATTTACGGCCCCGAAGGTGCTCCCAAGCCGGAACAGCCGCAGTAGCCATGATTTTTAAAATCCCCTGAAAAACGCGCTCAGCGTGGAAGTCACTTTTTCACGTCGGCTCAGTGTGATGCGCTTTTGAAGAACGGGAAAATCTTCCCGTTCGATGCGGTCGAGGATTTTTTGGTAAACGGCGCACATGATGCGCGCAGGCAGGAGCGATTTGAAGTCGGCCTGTGGAGGCACCGCCGCCGCGAAGCGTGCCCGCGCCTGCGCAGCCTCGTGGCGCATCAGGGCTTTGAACCGAGCACTAGGGCGGCGATTGAGGATATCCTCTTCGCTCACGCCGAACCGTGCCATGTCATCCTGCGGGAGATAAATCCTGCCACCCGCAGCATCCTCTCCCGTGTCGCGCAGGATATTTGTCAGCTGCAGCGCATGGCCGAGTTGGATGGCATAGGTTTCGCTGCGGGGATCGCGACAACCGAAAATTTTTATCGAAACCAATCCAACCGCACAGGCCACCCGCCAAGAGTAGAGCTGCAAGTCTGCAAGCGATGGAAAACGGCGCGGTTCAATATCCGAGGCGCATCCTTTGATGATCTCGGCAAAAAGTGAACGGTCGATACCGTGGCGAACGATAAGGCGTTCCAAATCCGGAGGGAGGCCGTTCTCCACAGCTTGAAGCCATGCCTCCAGAAGGTCGTGTTTTTTACCGATTGCGAGGCTGGGCTGGTCGGCGATGTCATCCACCGTTCGACAGAAGCGGTAGAAAAGCATGGCATCGCTGCGGCGCGATGGAGGCAGGCAGAGGAGAGCGAAGGCCAGATTGGATGACTTGGCGCTGGATGCGGAAAGTAGCTCCAGCGGTTTCATGGAACGCTGGTGTGGTCCCTCAGAGATGTCATTTCGACAACATGGTCGGAAAACGGCAGCACATCGTTTTTGTCGCCGTTCCACAAGACGGTCGTTCCACACTCATCCGCCAGCCGCCGGGCAAGGGGCAGCAAAAGCGAATTCGGTGGAGAAACGGCGATCAACACAGGGGGAGAGTGGACGATCGCCCGCGCAAAGGCCACCCGCCAGTGCACGGAATCAGGGAGCTCACCCACCGGAATCGCATTCAGCTCGGGGATGCCAACAAACTCGAGCGCCGTGAGTGTGCGCTCCTGTGCCCCCTCTTGTCCGCAAATTCGAAAAAATGGCATAGCCACATTTTCCGCCACGGTGAAAGAGGGTAGCAAGTGGGGGTGGGTAAAAAGATATCCGAAGGAAGTGTCCCGAAGCTTCCTGGAACCGGGCCCGGACATTTCCGATGCCTGTTCATCGAATAAAAAAACACGCCCGCTGTCGGGTCGTTCGATCAGGCCCAGAATACTCAAGAGCCGTTCTTTTGCTGCGACATCAGAACCGCAGAAGCCCGTGATATCTCCGCTCTCGAATGAGGCAGAAAAATCTTCGATCAGACCATGCCTGAAGGTGTTGGCTGTGGATCGGCGGCAGTGGATGTTCTCGCAGCGGAGGGGGCTCATGGAACTTTCCAGCACACTGACATTGGAAAGCTCGCGGCATCAATACGGAAAACAACGCCGCCAAGTTGTTTCCTCTTGCCCGGGGACGCGCCGCGCTGCGAGGCGCGGCAGCGTCCACCGAAGCATTGGGGGAAACTACCTCGCGTATTCAACCCGAACGCGGCGGGCGCGTCCGTTTTTGCGGATCACCACGCGGCCGCTGTCTAGGAGATCCGCCATGGCGGCGATCGTCTCACGACTGTTGCGGGCGCAGGATCCCACGATGGAGATCAGTTCGCCGAGGGAGTATTTTGTGCGGTTGATTTTTTTGTAGATATTTTTCATGGCAGTTTCTGTTTGTTGTGTTCGACAGCATGGATAATGCCAGCGTTCAAAAGAAATTTCCGCAGGCGTTCGCGCTTGGCTTATTTCGTCCGCAGAAGCCCATTTTTCCTACCTCTGAGGCTTAAAACAGGAGAAAGGCTGCTGTGAAATAGGCGGCAAAAATTGCCACTACGAGGGCCACTCCCGTGATGCGTGCCATCATTTCCGGGAGGGGACCCCTGCCGAAATGCATGCAGAAGCCGGCAAAAGCGACCCATGCGAGCGGCAGGGCAAAAAGCCAGAGGCTCTGGGTGGCCATCCACACCGAGAAGGCGGGAAACCGTTCCGCGACATTTGAGGCATAGCCTGCGGCCTTGAGCAGCACATTGACCGAAAGCATGCCGAGGGAAATGAAAACGAATTGAGTGAGAGCGATGGAAAGAATCATAAGCCGGAGTGGAGTGCGCGGCGCATTTCCTCAAGCGGCGCGGCGCGGTTGAACCAGATTTCAAAGGAGAGTGCGCCCTGGTGGAGAAGCATGCCGAGTCCGTTGGCGCAGCGCGCACCTGCTGCTGCGGCATCCTCAAGCAGTCGCGATGTCCCGCCCGCATACACAGTGTCGTAAACGAGGAGATTCGCGGTGAGCAAAGCCGGCGAAATCGCCGGAGGGTCCGTGCGTTTCATTCCGAGCGAGGTGGCATTGATGAGAATGTCGGCATTTTCCAACTCACGCCGCAGGGCGTCGTCGTCAAACGGGACTGCCACAATGCGCTCCGCCGGGCCGCTCAGCCTTTCGCTCTGAAAAAACGGCGCCAATTCTTCAGCAAGCAGGTGGATTTTTTCAAAGGTGCGGTTCACCAAAACCAGGCGCTCGCAGCGTTCCATGGCACATTGAACAGCGATGGCGCGTCCTGCTCCGCCTCCTGCACCCAGCAAGACCACGCGCAGGTCGCGCAGATCGACGCTGAATTCCTCGCGGATTGCCCTCACCAAGCCGGGCCCGTCAGTGTTGAAGCCCATGAGCTTTTCGCCGTTCACCACAATCGTGTTCACACTGCCCGAAGCCCGGGCATAGGCATCCGCCTCGTCAACCCTGGCCAATGCTGCCGCTTTGTGGGGAATTGTCACATTCGCGCCCAGAAATCCCGCAGCGGGCAAAGTGTGCAGCACTTCAGCAAAACGCTCGGTCGGGACATGAAGCCGGCCATACTGCGCCCGGATGCCGCAAAAACGCAGCGCCGCATTATGGAAGCCGGGCGATCTGGAGTGCGCCACCGGATCTCCTATCACGGCAAGCCTCACGGGCGGCTCGAAGCCAGCAAACCTCCCGGGATTTGAAATGAAATCCTCAGCGGAAAAAATCTCCGGCACACTTGTTTGCATGCCCAAAGAAAGCAGGCGGTCCATCCGCTGGCAAGCGGGGGAAACCTCCCGCCTTGTTACGGCACGGTTCGAATCTGGATGGATTCAAACCGCTCCTGACCCTCGATGAGCTCGCGCAGGGCGATGATTTTATCACCAGAAGCCACCAACCCGCGCTTGATCAATTCCTCCTCCGCTGCGGCGAAGGTTTCCTCCGCATCGGTGTGAAAATCCAAGCGCAGAGCATGCGTGTTCCAGTTCAAGGTCAGGTGGCGGACGGTTTCCTCCCGGGGCGAAAAGGCAAGGATTGGTGCCCGGTCCGGACGCAGGTGGCTTGTGCTGTCGGCCATGTCGCCTTCGCGAGTGAAGACTGCAAGGCGCGCATTCTCGAGGGAGTTTGCGAGCGACACGGCCGCGCGGATGGTCTTTTGACGCTGAGTTTCCAAAATCGCCTCCGCTGCATATCCGGCTCCGCCGCTTTGGGCGATGCGGCGTGCCACGCGGTCGAGCACCTTCACGCACTCTACAGGATATTTGCCCGCCGCTGTCTCGCCGCTCAGCATCACGGCATCGGCCTGCTCGAAGACCGCATTGGCCACATCCGTGATCTCCGCGCGTGTCGGCACGGGATTTTCGATCATGCTTTCGAGCATGTGGGTCGCCACGATGACCGGCTTTCCAATCTGGATGCACTTTTTGATGATCCGGCGCTGAATAATCGGCAACTCCTCCATCTTGCATTCGATGCCGAGATCCCCGCGTGCAATCATGATCGCGTCGGATGCCAGAATAATGTCTTTGATAAACTTCACCGCATTCTGGTCCTCGATCTTGGCGATCGTGCGCGCCCTGCTGCCCAGTTGCGTCAAAACCCGTTTGAGTTCCAGAATATCCGCCGCTTCGCGGCAAAAACTCAGCGCCACAAAATCAACACCCACCTCCACGCCAAGGCGGATGTCCGCATGGTCCTTCTCCGTGAGCGGAGGGAGACCGACTTTGACGCCCGGCAGGTTGATGTGGCGCCGCGAGCCCATGGAACCCTCGGTGAGAACCTCGCAACGGATGCGGTGCTCGTTTTTTTCCAGCACCTTCATGTGGATGACTCCGTTGTCCACAAGCACCGTGTCGCCGACATGGATGTCATTGACGAGGCCGTCGTAGTTCACATCCACCGAGTAATCCTCCTCGCTGCGCGCACCCCGGACAGTGAATTCAAAAATATCCCCCGGCTTCAGATTTAATTTCGTTGGCAGGTCGCCCGTGCGGATCGCAGGCCCCTGTGTGTCGAGGAGGATGCCGCAGTTCAGGTTCAGATCCGCTGCAAGACGCCGGATTTTTTTCACAACCTCGCGCACCCACTCATGGGTCGCGTGGCTCATGTTCAAACGAAAGATATTCGCTCCGGCTTCAAGCAGCCCTCTGATGACTTCCTCCGAGCCGGAGGCTGGCCCCAGTGTGCAGATGATTTTGGTCTTGCGCATACGGCTATCAAAAACCCGACGGCGCAACTGGCAAGATTTCAGTTGTTAAAAAAACACGTTGCTTTAATCGATGTATGACGATATATAAATAAAACACACCACTCTTCTATGACAAACATCCAACCAACCGAACTCCAATCCATCCTTGAATCAGACTCCGCTGCGCAACTCCTCGATGTGCGCACACCGGCCGAGCACAGCCAAATCCATGTGCCCGGCGTGCATTTGATTCCGCTTGATCGCTTGGATGGCGCGCAGCTCGCCGCGTCGGGTGGCTTCTCGAAAGCCAAACCGGTTTACATCCTGTGCCAATCCGGCGGACGCGCCAAACAAGCGGCCACCAAGCTTGAGCAGTCGGGATTTGAAAAATGCTCCGTGGTGGAAGGCGGCACATCGGCATGGGCCGCCGCCGGACTGCCGGTGAATCGTGGAGCATCCCGGGTCATCTCGCTCGAGCGTCAGGTCCGCATCGCCGCAGGCTTCCTCGTCTTCACCGGTGTGATCCTCTCCCAAATTGTCAATCCGGCGTTCATCTGGCTTTCGGGATTTGTCGGTGCGGGTTTGATTTTCGCCGGAGCCACGGATTGGTGCGGCATGGGGATGCTCATTGCCCGCATGCCATGGAATCAAGGCTCCTCGTGCAGTTCCAAATAACAAATTCAGAATCATGTTTCTCAAACAAATCTCCGACCCCGCCTTGGCCCAATACTCCTACCTCATCGGCTGCCAAAGAACCGGTGAAGCCGTCATCGTCGATCCCGAGCGGGATATCGACCGCTACCAGGAAATCGCCAAGCACGAGGGTCTGAAAATCACGGCCGTTGCCGAGACCCATATCCACGCGGATTTCGTCAGCGGAGCGCGGGAATTCGCAGCTACCGATCCAACCATCAAACTCTACCTCTCTGAAGATGGTGGGCCTGACTGGCAGAGCGAGTGGGCAAAAGACCTCCCTGCTTACCATCCGCTCCACGATGGGGACTCCTTCAAAATCGGCAACATCGAGCTGCAAGCGGTGCACACGCCAGGTCACACGCCGGAACACATGGTTTATCTGGTTACCGACCACGGCGGCGGTGCGAACGAGCCGATCGCCATGCTCAGCGGCGATTTCCTTTTCGTGGGAGACGCTGGACGCCCGGATCTTTTGGAACAGGCGGCCGGGCTTGAAGGCACTCAGGAGCAGGGTGCACGGGCCTTGTATAAAAGCCTTCGCAAGGTGTCCGAGCTTCCCTGCCATCTTCAGGTCTTGCCCGCCCACGGTGCAGGGAGTGCGTGCGGCAAAGCGCTTGGCTCTATCCCAAATTCCACTTTTGGCTACGAGGAGAAATTCAACCCCGCGCTCAAGTTGGCCCTCAACGAAAGCGAGGAGGCGTTTGTGAATTTCATTCTCAGCGGACAACCCGAGCCTCCCGCCTACTTCGCCAATATGAAGCATGTGAACAAAGTCGGCCCTGCCGTGCTGGGCGAACTTCCGAAGGCTCGTTTGATGAGTCTCGCTGAAATTCTGCCCCGGCTGAGCGAACCCGGCTTTGTCGTTCTGGACACGAGGTCGCGCTCCAAATTTCTTAATGGCCACCTTCGCGGCAGCCTCTTCACCCCGCCGGAGAAATTTTCGGACTTCGCAGGCAGCTTTCTTGCTCCGGAACAGGAGATTGCCATTGTCGCCGATGATGCCGACGCCGCGCAGGATTGCGTTCGCCAACTGGTAAGGATCGGGTTCGATCGAATTGCGGGATTTTTTCCTACTCCCGCCCTTGCCGAGGCTCCTGCAGAACTAATGACAAAATTCCAGACCGTGGATTTCCATGCCGTGCCGGCACTGTTGGGCGGGAATGGTGACGACTTCACGCTTGATGTCAGGAAGGCCACGGAATTCGGAGGACGCCATATACAAAACGCGCACAACATCGCCCACACACGCCTTCGTCATCGCCTTGCGGAGGTTCCAAGGGTTCCTCTTGTGGTCCATTGTCAAACGGGCCAACGCGCCACGGGTGCCAGCGCCTTCCTTGCGCGAAATGGTTACGAGGTCACCTGCGTGGCGGATAAATTTGAAAACGCGCCCGGCGCTGTTCTTGCATGAGCGCCATTCTCCACGACCTGTCCGGCTTTCTTTACGGCTTAGTCGTGGGAATTTCGCTCGGCCTGACCGGGGGAGGAGGCTCGATCTTTGCAGTGCCGCTGTTGATTTATGGTCTCGGCATTCCAATTCGGAGCGCCATCGGACTCAGTCTGGCAGTTGTTGGCGCCACAGCAGGATTTGGTGCCATGCTCCGGTTGAAGGCACGCGAAATTGATCTGCGGTCGGGAATGGTTTTCGCCCTTGGTGGCATGGTTTTTGCGCCGCTGGGAACTTGGATCGGATCCTTCCTTCCCGCTTCACTCCTTCTCTCCTGCTTCGCTGTGCTCATGAATTTCGTCGGCTGGAGAATGTGGGTGGGAAAAGCTGAAAACGCCGATTCTGTAGGCCCCTGCGTTCTTCAAGGCGATGGAAAGCCCGGCCCCGGTTGCCACACGCGACTCATGGTTGCCGGTGCCGTTGCCGGCGTTCTTTCAGGACTCTTCGGCGTTGGTGGCGGCTTCATCATTGTGCCCGCCTTGCTGTATGTCACCGGAACAACCATTCACCGGGCCGTGGCCACTTCGCTATTGGTGATTTTTCTCATTTCCGTGTCCGGCGTTGCCTCAAACATCGCGCAGGGGCAAGCCTTCCCGATGCCGACCGCTGTCCTTTTTCTTGCGGGCGGACTCCTCGGAATGCTCGGCGGCGGGGCGATGCGCGCACGATTGACCGGTCCGGTCCTCCGCAAAGTATTCGCCGCTGCGATGTGGGCGGTCGGACTTTACATGCTCCTTCAAAACCTCACTCCGTTCCTCCCAAAACGCTGAAGGGAAAATGCGCCCATGACTTTAAATCACCACAATATCCTGATTGTCGGCGGCGGCACGGCCGGCATCACCGTTGCTGCCCGTCTGCATCGCGTAGACCGCAGCTTGGACATTGCGATTATCGAACCTTCGACCAAGCACTACTACCAACCGCTCTGGACCCTTGTGGGGGCAGGCGTGGTTGATAAAGCCATAACAAAGCGCAATGAGGCGGATGTCATTCCACGAGGCGTCACTTGGATTCGCGCGGCGGCCCTCTCCTTCGAGCCGTTTGAGAAAGCCGTTACCACCTCCGACGGGGCTCGGCACACCTACGATCAGCTCGTGGTTTGCCCCGGCATCAAGCTCGACTGGGACGCCGTCCCCGGACTGCGCGCCGGGATGGGGAAAAATGGCATTTGCTCGAATTACAGCTTCGAAACAGTCGATTCCACATGGCGGGCATTGCATGGATTCTCTGGCGGCACGGCCGTTTTCACCATGCCACAGACCGCAATCAAATGCGGCGGCGCACCACAAAAAATCCTCTATCTGGCGGAGGATTACATCCGCCGGAAAGGCCTGCGCGACCGCTCGCGCTTTTTGTATATTGCTCCCGGCGCCACGATTTTTGGCGTCGATAAATACCGTCCCGCACTGGAAAAAATTATCGCCACCCGTGGCATTGAAACGCTCTTCCACCACCACTTGGTCGAGGTGAGCGGCGAGGCCCGAGAAGCAATCGTTGAAGATGTCCGAACCAAGGAGCGGCGCGCCATTCCGTTCGACTTGCTCCATGTCACCCCGCCAATGTGCGCTCCGGACTTCATTCGTCTCAGCCCCCTCGCCGACAAGGCTGGCTGGGTCGATGTGGACAAATTCACTCTGCAGCACACCCGCTTTCCGGACATCTTCGCTCTCGGGGACGCCAGCAGTCTGCCCACCGGCCGAACAGGTGCGGCCATTCGCAAACAGGCTCCCATACTGGTGCAAAACCTCCTCGCCCACCGCGCAGGCCGACTGCTTTCAGGGCGCTACAATGGCTACACTTCGTGTCCTATTATCACCCGTCGTGGACGCATGCTCCTCGCCGAATTCGACTACGATGGAAAACCCTGCGAGACATTTCCCTTCAATCAAGCCAAGGAGCGGTATTCCATGTGGATTCTCAAACGTTACATTCTTCCGCCACTCTACTGGCACGGCATGCTGAAAGGCCTGGCCTAAATCATAAGCCGTCTCACAGGGTGAGTGGAGTCGCCATCTCGCGGGCCCGCTTGTTCATCCCATCACACATGAGCTTGCACAGTTCCATGACCAGAGGATCGCTAATCGAATAAACGGCGCTTGTGCCGCGCTGTTCGCGTTGCAGAAACCCCGCCCCACGCAGCACCGAGAGTTGCTTTGACACATTCGCCTGGGACAATCCGACGGCCTCCACAAGCTCGCCAACAGTCCGTTCACCGGACTTGAGTTCCTGCACAATCGCCAGACGCGTCGGCTCCGAAAGCGCCCGGAATCGAGCTGCAATCTGCTCCAGCGCCTCCCGAGACTGTTTTTTTGCCATGCCCGAATATCGCTGCATGCCGATAAGAAAGAAACAGAAAAACCTCCCCGCTGGCCTTGCAAGATGCGTCCCGATTGAACGGATTCGCCGCGCAGATTGTCTCACTTGGCCATCACCCCTCCGTTGTTTTATGAATTCCCTTCTCACAGCATTGCTCCTTCTTGTCTCCAGCGTTTCCTGCTTTGCCCATGGCTCCATGGGCAATCCAATCAGCCGGGTGCATGAGGTTTTTCTTGAGAACCCAATGTCGCCGACGAGTGATGCCGGAAAGGCGGCGGTTGCCGTCGCTGGAACGCAGGCTTTTTACGATTGGCACGAGGTCAGTCTCCTCGTTCCTCAGCGCAACTACCGTGACCTCATTCCCGATGGTCAACTCGCCAGCGCAGGCCGCACGAAATATGCCGGCATCGACCTGCCGCGTGTGGACTGGCCAGCCACCAAAGTTCAAGCCGGTCCCTACGACGCCTGCTTCTCCGCCACTGTGCCGCACTCGCCAAGCCGCTTCGAAGCTTACATCTCGAAAAATACATACGACCCCACAAAGCCTCTCAAATGGTCCGACCTGGAAGCGCTTCCCTTGGCGGGTGATGCCGTATTGGATGGGAACACCTACCGCTTCTCGGTGAATTTTCCTCAGCGCGTTGGCCGCCATGTTCTTTATGTCATCTGGCAACGCGATGATCCAGCAGGCGAGGCCTTCTTCTCTCTCAGCGATCTCGACTTTGGCGGTTACAATTTCGATCCCGCCCTCCAAACATCCGTCCCGCCCGCACCAAAAAAAGCCACCATTCTTGGCGGCTGCGGCACAGGCTGCACCTGCCCAACCCCTGCGGCATCGCCATCCCCTACACCAAGCCCAGCGGCCACTCCCAGCCCCACGCCTTCTCCCGCTGCCGGGCTGCTCTCCGTCACCCAGCAACTCGTCAGTGATTGGGGGTCTGGAGCGCAGATGAAGATTCTTATCAAAAACACCTCCGCCAGTCCCGTGAGCTCTTGGAAAGTGCAATTCGACTCGCCCGGAAAAATCTCCAGCATATGGAACGCGAAACTCGCCAGCAGCTCTTCTGCCCCGAAATACACGCTCACTCCCGAATTCTGGAACGCCACCATCCCTGCCGGTGGAACGTTAGAAATTGGCTATATTATCGAGCCAGGCGCCGCCTCTGCCCTCATTCAAAATCTCTCCACCCAACCTTCCAGCACGGTCTCACCAACTCCCACACCAAGCCCCACACCCAAACCCTCACCGACTCCGACTCCGAAGGCAACGCCAACGCCAACGCCAACGCCAACGCCAACCGGCGGCGTGCTGAATGTTACGCATTCCATCGTCAACCAATGGACCGGCGGCATGGAGGTGAAAGTAGTCCTCCAAAACAAAGGCAGCACCACCATTTCCAACTGGTCGCTGGCTTTCGATTACCCCTCGACCATCACGTCCCTTTGGGAAGGAAATCTCGCAACGCAATCCACATCGCCGCGCTACAAGGTCACGCCCAAGTCCTGGAACGCGGCGCTCGCTCCGGGTCAATCTGTGGCCATCGGCTTCGTCGCAAGCCCGGCCAATGCAGCGGCTGTCCTGCAAAATCTTGTGCTTTCCCCGGCCTCCGCAAGCACTCCTGTCGTTGTCCCCACTCCGAGCCCCACGCCATTGGCAACGCCAAGCCCTACCCCGAAGGCCTCGCCGACGCCGGTTCCCTCACCGACGCCCATTGCGACTCCAACTCCATCTCCTTCACCCGCACCTGTGGCAACCCAGCCGGATTTGAGCAAAGTCATCGTAGGCTATTTCGCCGAGTGGGGCATCTACGGGCGGGACTACCATGTTTACGAAATCCCCGCGAAGAATCTGAATGTCATCAACTACGCCTTCGCGGACATCTCCGCAGCCGGTGAAGTTGTTTTGTATGATTCCTACGCCGCCGTTGAAAAATCCTACCCCGGCGACACATGGGATCAGCCGTTGCGCGGAAACTTCAACCAACTGAAAAAACTCAAAGCCCAGAATCCCCACCTCATCACGCTCATCTCGGTCGGCGGATGGACCCTCTCCGGCCGCTTCTCCGACATCGCGCTCACGCCCGCCTCGCGGGAGAAATTCGCCGCCTCCGCCGTCGCCTTCATTCGCAAATACGGCTTCGACGGCGTGGACATCGATTGGGAGTATCCGGGCGGCGGTGGCCTGCCATCGAATGTCTCCCGCCCCGAGGACAAACAAAACTTCACCAGCCTGCTCACCGAGTTGCGCCGTCAGCTCGACCTCGCCGGGAAAGCCGATGCCCGCCGCTACTACCTCACCATCGCCGCGCCCGCCGAGATCGG
>Ga0209229_10000802_pt1 | contig 12952 bp, 13 predicted proteins | sample SanBayMetagenome_FD_187466 | JGI IMG/M metagenome (GOLD analysis project Ga0209229, IMG submission 187466) | Freshwater and sediment microbial communities from dead zone in Sandusky Bay, Ohio, USA (SPAdes) (version 2) | ecosystem: Environmental > Aquatic > Freshwater > Lentic > Sediment... | reverse complement strand
GTAATTTAATATAGATATCTATTAAATAAAAAACCAGATAGTAAATTGCTTACGTGAATAATTATGTTTATAGATAAAATCCCAGCAAAAACCAAAGATAATGCCTTTAATGTTATCATTGAAATACCGATGAATGATAATCCTGTGAAATACGAATTTGATAAGGAGATTGGAGCAATCATGGTCGATAGGTTTATGCAAACGCCTATGTTTTATCCTTGTAATTACGGATTTATTCCTCATACTCTTTCCCAAGATGGAGATCCGGCAGACGTGCTTGTGATGAGCCAATATCCTATTATTCCGGGGGCTATTATTAGAGTAAGGCCGGTTGGTGTTTTAATTATGGAAGATGAATCCGGTATAGATGAAAAAATTCTTGCTGTACCTATTAATAAAATAGATGTAACGTTTGAAAGTATCAAGGATATTGATGATGTCCCGCAAATAACTAAAGATAGGATAAACCATTTCTTTGAAAATTATAAAAAACTTGAAAAAGGTAAATGGGTGAGGATCGTCGGTTGGGAAAATGCTAAGAAAGCTTTAGACTTAATTGAAGAAGCGATTACGAGAGCTAAATAATTATTGCAAAAAACAGGATGAAAAACTCCTAAAATCAATAAAATATAGGTAAATGTTATTATTTATTACTGTCCTGACTATCTGTATTATTTCCAGGTCAGAAGCAGATTTTTTTATTCCTTGTATTCCTGTATTACAAAAACATTTTGGCTTATCTCCCTTTGAAGTGCAACTATCTTTAAGTTTAAACTTTATAGGATATTGTCTTGGTGGATTAATAGCAGGCTTTTTGGGTGATAAATTCAATTACCGCATAATAATTATAAGCAGTTTAGCTATATTTGCGGCTGCGACTTTACTCTGTGCGTTAGCCGGTAATTATGGTTTGGTATTATTTGGCCGGTTTGTTCAAGGGCTTACTATTGCCGGTCCAACGGTACTAAGTTATGTAATTCTAATTGAGACTAGTAAATTCCGAGATCAGCTAACAAGGCTAGGATTAATTAATGGTTCTATTACCTTAATTATGACTATGGCACCAACTATTGGTAGTTATCTAGGTATGTATACTAGTTGGCGCTTTAATTTTTTAGCAGTTTTTGTTATGGCCCTTATTGCCTGGGTTTTGAGTTACAAGGTTGTAGAGGCTAGTAACAAAGTAAATGGTAAAATCACGGTTTTCTTACCATTTAAAGAATATTTTACCTTAATTAAGTCCCGTAAATTAATGATATTTACAGGGGCTTTATGCTTTATTATAGCCCCTTATTGGGTATTTATTAGCATGTCGCCTATTTATTATGTTAATGATTTAGGAGTGCCTCTTATTGAATATATGTGGTATAAAAATATATTAGCCATAATATTTGGGATCATAAGTTTGATGAATGGGTTAATAGTTGATAAATTTGGCTGTAAAAATTGTTTCTTGTTTAGCATAGTGATGTGCTTTATTAGTATAATATGCCAGTTTATAATTGTATTAACGGGAATAGATGAGCCGAAAATCATTACTGCGGCTATGGCTATTTTAACAGTCGGGACGGCATTTTTGATTAATTTTTTATACGCTAATGCCTTAACTGCCATAACAAATCATATGGGTAAAGCGTCGGTAGTAATCCATTCTGTTAGATTGATATTTACTTCTGTTTCCCTTAGTATAGTTAGCAAGTTATATTACGGTAATTTCTTTGTTATTGGTATAGCTCTTATTATTATGATGCTAACAGGATTATTGATAACGCTTTATCTATACTCCCTAGGCTATCTTAAAGGGATAGCCCGGTAATAGTAAAAATCATACGCTATCGTTTGTTTCTGATGAATGTTCACCGATAATTACTATCTCAGCAGATGATAAATCGAGTCCTGTAATAGCTTATTCTCTAGCAATTAACTTTGTAAGGCATGATGGTTCTAGGGCCTCTTTAAACGTTTGATTACCAAGATGTAGCTTTAACAAATCAGCAGCTTCCTTATTTTTTTCATGATCTGCTGAATAAATTATTAAATTTACAGTTTGTTTCTGTAAGTCTGGGGATACACCTTTCATAGTAACCCCTTTTTCAATGAGGTTTTTTATATTTTTAAGTATCCCGGGAATCAGAGATCCAACAATTTTTGACATAGTGCTTTTAATAACATCATAATCACTGATTATAGAACGAGTATCAGAATCCTTAACAATAAAATTAGGAAAAAGTTTTTCCCATTCATTTGTAGGCTTCTGAGCTCTAAAAATTTGGAAGGGTTTTCCAGTACCTGGAAATATAGTGCTGCCATCTGCTAATGGATCAAAATTTTTATCACAAACAAAATTTTTACTCATATAATTAGGCAAATCCGGGGCATATAGCCATTCACCTGATGGAGAAGTGTAGCATTTAATAAATGTTTGTTTACTTAAGCTAAAATCTTTTTTCCAATGATTATATTCTTTTTCTAGAAAATCATCTGTGCAGGACTTACGAAATTTTTTATAAACGTCATCCTCAAAGCGTTTTTTCAAAATAATTTCCCAACTATCTTCTTTTGTTTTAGTCATAATTTTCTACTATTAGTTTTTTTAATTACTGTGTTTGGTCGTCATCTGTTATGTGAGTTTCACTGCTTTCACCAATTGGCTGGGCAGTAACGGCTACATCATCTATAATTGGAGATTTTAACAATTCAAGGAGCTTATCTGTTGCTCTTTTTCCTTCTTGCCAAAGTTTTTCTAATGTTTTGCTTTTTTCATCATCCTGTTGATTGCGCACAAAAAGTATGTAATCGGAAGATTCAGAGATTTCCGAAGATATGTTAAATGTATTCAAATCTGGTAGTTTTAAATTATTTGCTTCTTCAGATAATTTTCTTTTGGTCATTTCGATTACTCTGTAGCAGCTGTTGGGTTTTGCCCGGTTAGCTCTGTACTGGTATCTTGTGTAGCAGCGACTATTGGATCTAATGGAGAAAATAATATAGTACTGGAGTGCAAAGTAGCTATGGTTGTAACAGTACGTGAAGTAGTTACGGTAGGGTTCATGCTCTCTCCATCAATATAGTCACCGCCTAAAGGTAAAACAGCAGTGGATACTGCAGTAGTAGTTTGAAGTTCTGAAGTACTACTAGAGCCTGAGCTAGAAGAAGGTTTTTCAAGGCTAGAAGTTGTGCTAACGCTAGTAGTAGTAGTCGAAGTGGTACTAGAATTGCTGCTGGAATCTTGGCCTTGGATGTAGTATTCTAATACGGAATGGGCAGATTCATTTAGTGAATCTGTAAAACTCTTGGGTAGATTTTTTAAAAATTTTAAATTTGGAATTGAACCACCTTCTTCCTCTTGCTCTCTGCTTTTAGGGTAAAATATATTTTTCATTACTTCTATCATATAAATTTGCTGATCTTTGGTTAAGCCAGCTAAGGTTTGTCCTGAACCTACAGCATCAATAATGGCCTGCCCGTATTTTCCCCCTTTGAATCCTGCAGCTTCTATCGGATTGATATTAAATTTGTATAAGGTTTCGTAAAGTGATATAAAATACTCTCCTTCTTCTTTTTCTTTTGACATAATATTAGGCCTAAATTAAATTACTTGATTATATGCTGCGCCAGAGTTTAAGGTACTTTTAGTCCAGCAATATTGGTGTACCCTAAACTCTGGTAAACATTGTTATATGTTTTTAGTGCGCTTGTTTAAGCTGCATCAGTAGAACTACTGTCTCCCCCCGCTAGAGATACATCACTGATACTTTCTATAGTAGTACTTGATGACAGAGTAATGAGGCTTGAAGTAGTTACGGTAGTACTCATGTTCTCTCCATCAATATAGTCACCTCCTAAAGGTAAGGTAGTAGCAGATACCGAAGTAATTGCAGTTTTAGGTTCTGAAGTACTACTCGAGCTTGAACTTAAAGTAGTGGAATCTGAGTTCCCTGTAGCTCCTCCTGCTTGTTGTTTAAGTAGGTTTTCACAAACATGGATAATCTCTCTTTTATGTAGTGACCCCTTATCAAAAAAGCCTGAGAATCTTCCACATATATTGTGAAATAACCATCCATCTTCTTCAATTGTATAAATTTCATGTGAACTGTAAATTAATTTTACCCGGCCATTTTCGATTTGAACGGTACAGACAAGTTCATCGCTAGTAGCATCTCTTAATTCGACTTTATTTTCGGTAATTTTGGTATTATAGCTAATTTCATCAATAGTTATCCTGGCTTTATCATGAGTGCTATCATAAGCGGTAGTAGTATAAGACTCCGAAGTACTACTAGAGCCTGAGCTAGAAGAAGGTTTTTCAAGGCTAGAAGTTGTGCTAACGCTCGTAGTGGTAGTAGAAGTGGTACTGGATACATCCTGAGGGATTGGTTCTTTAAATAACAATTTAACAATTTCGGGTGATGAAGTACCACAAACATAATTTTCAAATTCTTTACTTACGCCCTTAAGGTTACCTCCAGCTTTAATGATCTCTTCTATAACCTGGTATGTTTGTGCAATCTGTTTATTATTAAGGAGAGAGAAACCATACTTACCAAATGCTTTATAAAGCTCAGAATATTTTTCAAAAAAATTTTTACTATATTCGTTATCAAAAATAGGAGGGCAAATTATATCCAGTTTTATATTTAAATCTTCACCTCCGGTTTTAGCAGCTTTTAATAATTCTAAAGTTGTTTTGAATTTATGCTGTTCTGTTTTTGATGTTGATTGTAAAATTTTTGTTTGTACTTTTTTGATTACTGCATCAGTTCCCATTAAATTATTTTGGCAGGTAATTATTGATGGTTTTTCTATTAGTAAGAACTTGGTAATATCAGGGTTATTGTAAGAATGAAACAAAATATTATCAGCTATTACAGCTCCTTTTTTTAACAAGTTCTTTGGTAACAGATAGGGCGAGCTTTTCATTACTAAGACGTACCGCATATGCAAGGAGCATTGGGTCTTGTAGATTAAAACTACCTTCTTGTACTAATTTCAGTAGATACTCGGGATGCTTAAAAGTAAATTTTCCTTTAGAACATATTTCTTCATAAACTATTAATTTAATAAACATACCATCATTGAATTCCTTAGCGGCGCTCAGTGCTTTATAAGCTTCTTCGGGCTTTTTAGAAAATAGCTCCAACATACTCTCTGAAGTTAGGTATTTATCACCTAATTTTATAACTTCTTTATCGGGTAAAGATTCTCCTGCTTTTACTAACAAATTCCCATAAATTTTTTCCAATAAATTTAACTCAGAAGAATTTAGAGACTCAGCAATATTCTTTTCTTTCACTTTTTCCTTTTCTTTACCTTCTTCTTTTCCTTTAGCCATAAACAACTCCTCATATTAAAATTGTTAATTTAACGAAATACAGCCTTAATGACTTAATCTATAATTAAAGTTATAATATTAAATCTAACTTAAAGTTGTATAAATTTTACCTATAGCAAGAAGTTTTTTCTTTTGCAAATTATTTTTCTAAATATTTTGAAATATTTATTATTATTGATCCGTTGACAGTTCTAAGCAGATGGTTTAGCTTCAGCTTCCAAATGTAGTGGTAGATGAATTTTAGTGGAGTTTTAATGTCACAAATAGCTATTTTGTGGTCAAAGATTAGGCATAGTAGGGTAAGGTACGTAATATGGCCGATTCGGTCAACTGAGCTGCATAAGTTTTTGCCAATGGCTCTGCTGATGTTTTTTATACTGCTAAATCAAAATTTAGTACGCAGTATAAAAGATAGTTTTATTGTTACCATGATTGGTACAGAAATTCTTAGCTTTATAAAACTCTGGGGTGAAGCACCTATGGGTATATTGTTCGTAATATTATATGTACGTATGTGTAATGTGATGACTACTGAGCAGGTTTTTCGTATAGTAGTTACAGGATTTCTTGTTTTTTTTGCCTGTTTTGCTTACATTATTTTTCCTAATACTGAGTTTTTTCACCCTGATCCCGAACGAATCAAGACTTATATTGGGCTTTTTCCGCATTTTAAATGGTTTATCGTTATGTGGGGAAAATGGAGTTATGTTTTATTTTATATAATGGGTGAGCTGTGGCCGCTAATAATTTTTTGGCTATTTTTTTGGCAGCTTGCTAATAAAATAACTAAAACTGAGGAAGCCACCAGGTATTATGTATTTTTTGGTTTGTTTGGGCAGACAAATTTGTTAATTTCCGGTAGTATTATAATTTATTTTTCTAAAGGTCAGCATTTCTTATTGCCGTTATTTACAGGCATTACCAATTCCTCAGAAGTGATTTTAAAATCAATAACGATACTCCTATTGATATCCGGAGTAATCTGTTTGTTATTGCATCGCTACATTGAGATAAAAAATATTGAAACTATCAAGGGTATAATTTTTAAAAATCAAAGAACGGATATATTAAAATTAGGGCTTCGGCACAGTGCTAAAATGGTTTTTACCTCGAAATATTTGGCTATTATTTGCATATTAATGGTATCTTACAGCACTTCGATAAACTTAATTGAGGGGTTATGGATGTCGAGAACAAAAGCTTTATATCCGGAAACCAAAGATTTTATGGTTTATCAAGGCAATGTGCTATTTTGGACCGGAGTATGTACATTAGTTTTTGCTTTTATCGGTAATACCATAGTTAGGCTTTTTGGTTGGTTTTGGGGAGCAGTGCTTACGCCTTTGGTAACGCTAATTGCAGGCGGAATGTTTTTTGGATTTGTGCTATTAGAAGAGCATTTAAATCAAATATTTGCGACTTTATTACATTTATCGCCTTTAGTCATTATCGTATTTATTGGTGGATTACAAAATGTGCTTGGTAAAGGTATCAAATATTCTCTTTTTGATGCTACTAAGGAGATGGTTTATATACCACTCGATAAAGAAATGAAAACTAAAGGTAAAGCAGCAGTGGACATCCTTGGAGCAAAGCTTGGCAAATCGATCGGAGCATCAGTACAATTTGTCACTTTTTCTATTTTCCCAGCTGCCCACCACGAAGATATAGCAGGGTTTTTAGCTGCTATATTCGTTATTGTCTGCTTAGTGTGGGTTTATGGCGTGGTATTACTAAATAGGGATTACAAAAAAGTTCTAAAAGCATCAGCCATATAAAAACTGCTGTTTGCATTTAATGATATTATAGCTACGTTACTTCCATTTATGCTAAAATTGCAGAAAATGGTTAACAGTAGGAGAGGTATATAATGTCAGAAATTACGCCAATTACAGTTGCATATGGCGATGGAATAGGCCCTGAAATCATGCAGGCTGTATTGCATATCTTAATGAAAGCCGAGGCAAAAATTCGTGTCGAAGTCGTTGAAGTAGGTGAGAAATTATATAACAAAAACTATACATCGGGGATTGCGCCCGATACATGGGAATCCATAGAGCGGACAAAAATTTTACTTAAAGCTCCAATTACCACTCCGCAAGGGGGGGGGTATAAGAGTCTTAATGTAACTATGAGAAAAACCCTAGGGCTGTATGCTAATGTTAGACCTTCAATATCTTATTACCCGTTTGTTAGTACTTTGCATCCCAAGCTTGACCTGGTCATAATACGAGAAAATGAAGAAGATCTATATGCCGGTATTGAATATAGGCATACTCATAATGTTAGGGAATCAGTAAAATTAATTAGCAGAACCGGTTGTGAAAAAATAGTCCGGTATGCTTTTGAATATGCTGTAAAAAATAATCGTAAGAAAGTTACTTGTTTTAGCAAAGATAACATTATGAAATTCTCTGATGGTATTTTTCATCAGGTTTTTAATGAAATAGCTAAGGAATACCCATCTATTGCCAATGAGCATTATATAGTTGATATAGGAACGGCGAGGCTTGCTACTAAACCAGAAATTTTTGACGTAATAGTAACTTCTAACCTTTTTGGTGATATTATTTCTGACGTTACAGCTGAAATTTCAGGGTCCGTCGGTCTTGCAGGATCGGCAAATATCGGTAAGGATTTTGCTTTATTTGAAGCAATCCATGGGTCAGCTCCTGATATAGCAGGAAAAAATATTGCCAATCCGTCCGGTTTACTTAACGGAGCAATTATGATGCTAGTCCATATCGGACAGGGAGAGGTAGCAGCTTTAATCGAAAATGCATGGAAAAGAACCCTTGAGGATGGAGTCCATACAGCTGATATTTATAACACAGAAACATCTGCTAAAAAAGTTGGAACTAAGGAATTTGCTGAGGAAGTGGTAAAGAGGCTAGGGCAGAAACCTGCGAAATTGATGGTTGCTGCTTACAACTCATCTACCGAAAAAGAAACTAAAAGCGTTGTTTATGAGATTAATATGAAGGAGAAAAAATCTCTGGTAGGTCTTGATGTTTTTATTGATATGAATGTAAATTCAGCTCATGATGTAGCTGCCAAGATCAACCCCATAGATGCAGGCCCGATGGTACTTAGAACTATTTCTTCTAAAGGGTTAAAGCTTTGGCCACGTGATGATAGTTTCTTTATGAACTCCGATCATTGGTGCTGCAGGTTTATGCCAGATTCAGGAGAGATAACCCATCAAGATATTACTAATTTATTGAGTAAATTAGCGAGTGCCAAAATTGATTTTATCAAAGTAGAAAATTTATATAATTTTGACGGTAAGCCAGGTTACTCTTTAGCCCAAGGGGAATAGTTGTAATTTAAACTAGATATAATATTTGGTTAATGTTATAATTATTCCTTTTTGAGTTTATTAAAGCTCGCATAATTTCAAAATGGCAATATTTAGTCTAGTATTTTTTAAAGTCCTTTCATCTCTGCTAAGTGTAGTTATAGGATATTTGTCAGGTAGGTTTTCGAACGTCGAAAAAGATAGTATAGCTTCGTTATTATTTTATTTTGTAGCGCCAATAGTTTTTTTTGCAATTCCTGCCAGTACAAAACTTACCTTTAGCTCTCTAGGAATTACTGGTGTTACTTTTGTCATATGCAGTTTTTTGGGTTTTTTCAGTTATTGGTTATATGGAAAAATATGGCAGGATAGTCATAGAAATATTTTAGCTTTTTCTGCAGGGACAGGTAATAGTGGATATGTAGTTTTACCTGTAGCTACTAGTATATTTAATGATAATACCCTTAGTATATATGTCCTTGGACTAATTGGGATTGCAATTTATGATGCTTCTATTGGTTGTTATTTTTGTGCACGAAGTGTAAGTACTTTTAAAGAAAGTATGTTAAAGATTGCTAAGTTACCCTTACTTAATGCCTTCTTTTTAGGGTGCTCTCTTAGCCTTTTGGGGTTTCAATTGCCAAGTTTTTTCCAGGAATTTGTGTCTAATATGAAAGGAGCTTACTCAATTCTTGGTATGGTTATGATTGGTCTTGCGCTTTCTCAAGTCAAAAAATTTGAACTAGATTTAAAATTTACGGCAGCGGCTTTTGCCAGTAAGTTTTTATTTTATCCGGTTGTATTCAATATTTTTATTATCTGTGATAGATTTTTTTTGGGATGGTATAACAATGAATACTATAATGCGTTGCAATTACTTTGTGTTGCTCCTCTTGCTACTAACACAATTGTTCTTGCTTCGCTTTATAAAATATATCCAGAAAAAGTTGCCACTGCGGTTTTGCTTTCTTTGGTTTTTGTACTTATATATATGCCGGTTATGGCTTTAATCTTCTTACAGGATATTACAGTACCTTTAGGCTAAGAAACTAATTAAAAAACCTTATATCAATTATAACCAATTAAATTTTAGCCTGCCAGGACATTGTAATTTGTTGCTCATCTAATATAAATACCCACCATTGCTAATGCTAAATGCCATTAACAGGCAAAGTTGCAGTTTGTTAATATTTAGTTCTGTGGTACGGATACTTAAATTTTTATATCTGGTTTAGCAGCTTATTTTGATAAATTTTTCCAGATTTTCTTTTTTGCCATATAGAAAAATACAGTAAAAACTAAAAGGAAAATCATAACCTTTAGACCCATGGATTTTCTATGCTCCATCTCCGGTTCTGCTGCCCATTGTAGAAACACAACCACGTCTTTTGCCATTTGTTCTACAGTTGCTGGGGTGTCATCAGAAAAAGTTACCTGACCTTGAGTTAGCGGTGGTGGCATAGCTATTTGCCCACCCTCAAAATACGGGTTATAATATAGACCTGGCATCAATTTAATGTCAGCGGGTGCTTCTTGGTAACCTGACAATAGCGAAAATACATAATTTGGACCATCATGCCTTGCTTTTATTATAAGGGATAAATCTACCGGATATGCCCCATTGTTAGCAGCTCTTGCTGCTTCTTCATTTGGATAGGGGGAAACAAATCTATCTGACGGTAGAGCAGGTCTATCAAACATTTCACCTTCTGCATTTGGACCATCTTTAACTGTGTATTTTTGAGCAAGTTGCTTGATTTCAGCTTCTGAAAAACCTATATCTTTTAAGTTTCTATAGTATAGATTATGATTGCTATGGCAGGCTGAGCAGACTTCAAAATAAACTTGAGCGCCACGCTGAGCGGCTTGCCTATCAAATGTTCCAAATATTCCTTCAAATGGCCAAACTAATTGCAAGGGCTGTTTTGCAGTAGTGTCAGCAAGTGCACCAAAGCTGCTAAAGGATATTAACAAAGCAATAATAACTCTATTATACATAATCTGTTACTTTTTTATCTTTACCTAAATAACATTATTATTCTGCTGATTCTTTTGGTAATGGCAAAGGTTTTTCAATTCTAGCAATTAAAGGTACTAAAACAAGAAAATGAAAAAAATAATAACTGGCTGCAATTCTGCTAACTGTTAGGTACGGCTCTTCGGCAGGTTTGCCTCCCACATAACCAAGTACTAAACAATTAATTACAAATATCCAAAATGCCCATTTATAAAGCGGTCTATAGTTAGCGCTCCTTACTGGTGATTTATCTATCCACGGCAGAAAGAATAAAATCAGAATGCTACCAAACATTAATACTACGCCTCCGAGTTTTGATGGTACAGCTCTAAGTATTGCATAAAATGGCAGGAAATACCATTCAGGGACAATATGAGCAGGAGTAACTAAAGGATTAGCGGGTATGTAATTATCCGGATGGCCCAGTAAATTTGGTTTGTAGAATATAAAATAGGCAAATATCAACAGGTAAATTCCAAAACCCACAAAATCCTTTACTGTATAATAAGGGTGAAAAGGAATCATATCTTTTTCTTTTAGCTTCACTCCTTTAGGGTTATTAGACCCATGGGTATGTAGTGACCAAAGATGAAGAATAACAAGAGCAACAATAATAAAAGGTAATAAGAAATGTAGTGAGTAAAACCGGTTTAAAGTCGGGTTAGCAACTGAAAAACCACCCCATAGCCATGTAACAATGCTTTCACCGATAAGCGGTATAGCAGAGAACAGGTTAGTGATCACCGTTGCTCCCCAATAGCTCATTTGCCCCCAGGGTAAAACATATCCCATGAAAGCTGTAGCCATCATAGTAAGGAAAATAACTAAGCCTATTTGCCATAGCAATTCCCTTGGGGTTTTATAGGAGCCGTAATATAAGCCGCGGAATATATGCAAATAAACTGCAACAAAGAACATTGATGCCCCAACAGCGTGCATGTATCTAATCAACCACCCGTAATTAACATTACGCATGATTTTTTCTACACTATCAAATGCGTAGTCTACATGGGGAGTGTAGTGCATAGACAAGACTAAGCCAGTTATTATTTGGATAACAAGAGCAATACCGGCAATCGAACCTAAATTCCACATATAATTTAGGTTCTTGGGAGTTTTATAAACAGCAAAATGGGATAAAAATGAGAAAATTGGCAATCTGTAATTTATCCAGGCAATAACCCCATCAGTTTTAGCTGCATCTTGAACTTCATTGTCCTTCATAACTATCCGATCCTAACTTTAGTATCTGAAATAAACTCATAGGGAGGAATTACAAGGTTTAATGGTGCTGGTCCCTTTCTTATTCTTCCTGAAGTATCATAATGAGACCCATGGCACGGGCAAAACCAACCAAGGTAATCACCTTTATTTGCAAGTGGTACGCATCCAAGATGTGTACAGATGCCAATTGTTATAAGCCACTTATCATGACCTGCTTTAACCCTTGCACTATCTTCCTGAGGGTCCACAAGTGCTGACATAGGAGTTTCTCTAGCTTCTTTTATTTCTTCTTCAGTCCTATTTCTAATAAACACAGGTTTGCCCCGCCACTTGACAGTCATAGTGTGACCTGGTTCGATTGACGAAATATCGACCTCAATTGAAGAAAGAGCTAATACATCTGCAGATGGATTCAGGGAATCAACAAGCGGCCATGCACTACAAGCAACTCCCACTGCTGCTAGGCTACTTGCAGTAAGGGTTACAAAATCTCTTCTTGTGGTTTTATTTGAATTTTCTGAAAAATTATCGTCTGACATAAGTGGTCTATTTTCAATCACTATTAAACTTCTTGGCATTATATAAACATGAATTTATTATATCAATAAATTAAATAAAATTTTGTTTAGTCCTCATTATCGTAAGGGTTCGGTTTGTTATAATTTATCGGATCTATAATTTTTTTCATCCCTTGCTCTAGTTTCGCCTCTTCATCACTTGGTACATATGCCGGGGGATCCTGTAAGCAAGCCCAAAAATCGCCAAAATGAGCTATTTTAGGGATGCAATATTGGGCTACTGATTTTGTTTGGATGAGTGCATCAAATACTATGTCTTCAGCTTTTTTTAATATTCCTGCATCGCTAAGACCTTTGAAAACCCAGTATGCAACAACAATTCCAGTAATAAAAATAGTAATAAACCATTTACTTAAAATACCATAAACAAAAACTGTAAACGGGCTTTTAAAAAGCACTTTAAATTTTCCTATAAACGAGTCGAACATAACTTAAATCCTAATTAAGTTAATTATTGCGTTAATTGCTTAAAATCTTTTCTCCAGTGTAAACTGAATTATTAG
>Ga0209229_10000801_pt1 | contig 12963 bp, 7 predicted proteins | sample SanBayMetagenome_FD_187466 | JGI IMG/M metagenome (GOLD analysis project Ga0209229, IMG submission 187466) | Freshwater and sediment microbial communities from dead zone in Sandusky Bay, Ohio, USA (SPAdes) (version 2) | ecosystem: Environmental > Aquatic > Freshwater > Lentic > Sediment | place... | reverse complement strand
TCCGGAGGTGATGATAAAATAGTTCCGTCTTTTATCGCTGAGAAATATACTAGAGTTTCTGCCTCACCTTGTGTAACTCAGAAGACTTTTTCCGGTGTAGGGCATAAAGAAGGCTGGTATCAGATCTGGGAAAGCATATACACCAAACCTATTAGATGTTATCATTAATTAAATGTAAGCTTCAGGAGATGGATCAGAATAGTCAGAAGTCTGGATAATTGTTGAAGAAAGTAAAATCTATCTTAAATTCCAGTTTTTTTTAATAAAAGTTTTGTTACTTATTGTAAATCTTATCCAAGAAAAATCTTATATAAATCTTATAATCTAAGGATATTAAATAAATATCCGGTTTAATTGTTTTTTTTAATTTTACCTATAGTGTTAATTTCTTCTTTGCAAATCCATTTTTTTCAATTAATAATTAAAATAAAAAATAAATTAAAAATCGGTGTTATAAAATTATGTTTTTTAATATAGATGTAATAATAGTAATTGGGTTTCTGACCTTAAATTTAATATGTGGGCTTCTCTCTGGTTATGGAATAAAAAATATTAGGGAATATGCCATCGGTAATAAAAATTTTTCTACCGCAACTATTGTTGCCGCAATTGCAGCAACTTGGATTGGTGGTTCTAATTTTAGCATCACTGTAGCTGAAACCTATACACAAGGAATTTTTTTCTTGATATGTAGCCTGGCTGAAGCAGTATCTTTTTGGTTGATTGCTTATTTTTATGCCCCCAGAATGGCAGAATTTCTAGGAAAATTATCAATAGCAGAGGCTATGAATGATATATATAATAACCGCTATATAAGAGGTATTATAGCTATATTTAGTACAGTTCCCGCAATAGGTAGAATTGCTATGCAATTTCTAGTTTTACATACCCTCTTAAGTCTATGGCTTGGGATGCCTGGTGTATATGCTACCACATTAAGTAGCTTAATAATTATTATTTATTCTACTTTTGGGGGAATTAAATCAGTAACTTTTACTGATTTAATTCAGTTTTTTACTTTTGGTGTTGTCACGCCAATGGTTGCCTTTTTAATTTGGAAATCATTTGAGAATAATGACCAAATAATTACAGCAGTTATAACTGATCCAATATTTAATTATAGTTTAATTTCTGATTCCCAAAAAAAAGTTATTAACGATACTTTGTACTTATGCCTATTTTTAATGATACCACTTCTTGATCCGGCAATTTTCCAAAGAATATCGATGGCTAAATCTACATCACAAGTATCTAAATCTTTTATTATAGCTATCTTCTTTATCCTTCTTTGTGATGCTCTAGTGCATACTGTTATTGGAGTTTTATTTAGAGCTGATCCGGGTATTACTGGTATAAATGCAGATAATGTTATTCAGTATATACTAGATCATTATTTAACTTACGGATTAAAAGGAGCTTTTGTTGTTGGTATCATGGCAATGGTTATGTCTACTGCAGATAGTTATATAAATTCATCATCGGTACTACTTAGCTACGATTTTATTAAGTCTACTGGTATAAATTTAACAGAGAAAAAAGAATTATTTTTAGCCCGTGTTTTTTCATTGTTTGTTGGCATTATAGCCCTTTGTGTTAGTTTATTTGCTGGAAACCTATTAGAGTTACTTTTATCTGTATATAGCTTCTATATGCCGGTTGTGACAGTACCTTTTACACTAGCCATTTTTGGTTTTCGTAGTACTGCTAAGGCTGTATTAATTGGTATGGTATCTGGATTTGTTACTGTATTATATTTTTCAGTATTTTCTGAGAAATATAATATAATACCAGGTATACCTGGTACTATAATTAGCCTAGTATTTTTTATAGGAAGTCATTATATATTGGGAGAAAAAGGAGGATGGGTTGGTATTAAAGACAGAGGACCTCTTGAAAGCATAAGGTTAGAAAGAAAAAGAAAAATAACAAATTTTATTTACTTACTAAAAACTTTTAGTTTTAGTAATTTCTGTAAAAACAACACTCCAAAAGAAGAAAGAATCATGGTCTATTTTGGTTTATTTTGTATACTCATGGTATTCTCTAGTGCTTATGCTTTACCAAAAGCTTTATACCAAAAATATGAAGTTGTGCTTTACTTTATGTACTATTCAGTACTTACTTTATCAACTATATTTATTACATATACCTTTTGGGTAAAAGAATTTAAAAATAGAGTATTTATATCTATATTATGGAATATAGCAGTATTTTATAATTTAGCTTTTTGCGCCAGTTTATTAGCTATTATTGGTCAATTTTCTCAGGTACAGGTCGCTATATTAATTACAAGCCTAGTTACTATATCGATTTTAATGTGCTGGCAAGTTGCTCTATTGATGATTATCGGGGGAGTGGTACTTAGTGTTGTATACTATAAAACTTATATCGATATAAATCCTTTAAGTGATTATATGAATGATTTACAGTTCAGTATAACCTACTCCTTACTTTTGGTAAGTGCTATATTAATAGCTTTTTTAAAACCAAAGCAGCAATATCAAGAATTAACAGAGGGTAATAATGCCTTTTTAAGCAATAAAGTGCTAGACCAAAAGAAAGAACTAACTAAGTTATATGAAATTAAAAATGAGCTCTTGCGGAATCTAGGGCACGAAACCCGTACACCAATTGTTGGTATTACTAGTCTTGGGCAGGTTTTGTCGGACAACTACGATAAATTTAACGAAGAGCAAAGGCGTAAGGCAATTAAGGACATTGCTGATAGCTCTGAAAGGTTAACCAGTTTAGTAAATAACCTGATTGATTTATCACAACTCAGTAACGTTAACTACGACCTAAACAAGACCCAAGTAAACTTAACTGATTTAGTTTACGAAAGATTAGAACTATGTAAAAAATTGTATATTGCCGACAAAGATAAAGAAAACTTGTGGTTTGATTTACAAATAGAAGGTAAAGTAACTAGCCTATGTGATAAATATTATATCTCAAGTGCTATAGACAATATAATAGTAAATGCTATTCAATATTCTAAACAAGGAGCAATTACAATTAAGTTAAAATCAGAACAAAACAATAATATTGTCTTTAGTGTAAAAGATGAAGGAATAGGTATTCCTAAAGATGAGTTATTAGAAATTTTTGATCCTTTTACAGTCGGTTCAAATACTAAAACTCCTGCAGGTGGTAGAGGTATAGGGCTTACTTTGTGTAAAAAAATTATTGAAGTGCATAATGGTCAGATATGGGCTACGCAAAATCAAGATAAAGGGGTTACTGTTGCGTTTTCTTTGCCAATTTAATTAAAGTTTTAGTATTTTGATTCTTCACTAACTTTTAAAGGTGAATTATTATAAATTAATTCGCAGTTCATGTTTGATTATTTCTGAGTCAGTAGTAATTAGCGATAAACCTTCATGACTAGCTTGAGCTATTGAAATCCTATCAAATGGGCCTCTATGTGTAAGGGGGGTAATTCAGACAGGGTTATAATATGCTTGTAATTGGGTGTCTAATAAATCAAATCCATTTTCTTGTAATTGAGGTATAAAATCGCCAGCCTAAATAATTTGGGGTTTGTATTTAAGAATTTTAGCTATAGGTTTTCCAGTTCTTTCAATTATTATTTCTTGCAGTTTCTCCTTATTTTTTAGCAAAGATGATAAATAGCCTTTTGCAGAACTAATGTTTACTGATTGCATAAGATTTACCTAAATAGACTGGTCGGTATATATTTAATTTTTGTTATTAATACAATCCATAATCGCAAAGGCGACTACTTCAAGTATATCAGTTGCAGAAGAACCCATAGGTATGATTTGCACAGGGTATTCAAAACCATTTAAAATTGGGCCAATAAATACCTCGCCTGCTAGTTCTTCAAGTAAGTGAGTTGCAATAGCAGCCGAATGGAGACCAGGCATAATTAAAACGTTTGCAGGACCTGTTAACCTACAGAAAGGGTACAATTTCTGCAAATTAGTATTCAATGCTACTTCTGCCGACATTTCCCCATCATACTCAAAATCTAAATCCATTTTATCAAGTATGGTGATTGCCTCGCGAACTCTCGATGATTTTTCTCGAAGTGGATTACCAAAATTGGAAAAAGACACTATAGCAATTCTTGGAGTATATCCCATAGATTTAGCTACTTCTGCTGTCTGCAGAGTAATTTCTACTAAATCTTCTGCTTGAGGTAATTCACAAACCGTATTATCAGCAAAGATTATATTATGTTCCCGAGATAGCATTATAGAATATCCAATAATTCTTTTGCTTTTTTTAGGCATGATTACTTTCGATATATCATCTATACTGTCGTAATAACTTTTTGTAAGGCCTGTCACCATAGCGTCAGCATCTCCGCAAGCCATCATACAAGCAGCAAAAATGTTTCTATCAGATTTAACAAGCCTTGCACAATCTCTATATAAATATCCTTTGCGCTGTAACTTTTTGTAAAGATAATCTATGTATTTGTTCAAATTATTATTGATTGCAGCATTCATAACTGTAATATTTTCAAGGGAATATCCTTCCCCTAAGGCTTGGACAATGGGATCAATTTTACTGTGTCTTCCTACGAGAATTGGGCTTCCGTAATACTCATCACGTAACATCATTGCTGCTTTTATTACTTCTTCCTCTTCACCTTCTGCAAAAATCACCCTTTTAGGTTTATCATGGGTGATTTTATCAAATACAAAATGCATATAATTCGAGGTAGGATTTAATCTGTTTGCAAGTTCTGACCTATATTTTTTGATATTAAGTTCCTTAATTTTTGCTACACCACTTTTAAGTGCAGCTTGTGCTACAGCTACTGGAACAGTAGCAATTAACCTTGGATCAAAAGGGACAGGAATAATGTAATCAGGACCAAATGTTTTCCTACTGCTATTATAAGCACGATAAACCTCTCCTGGCACGGGTTTTCTAGCTAATTCTGCTAAGGCGTAAGCGGCTGCTATTTTCATTTCTTCGTTAATGCAAGTAGCTCTAACATCGAGAGCTCCTCTAAAAATATAAGGAAAACCCATTACATTATTTACTTGATTATCGTAATCTGATCTGCCAGTAGCAATTATTGCATCATTCCTGACCGATTTTATATCTTCAGGTGTAATTTCTGGATCAGGATTGGCCATAGCAAAAATTATCGGGTTTTTAGTCATTGAAGCTACCATTTCCTTTGTCATAGCTCCTTTGACTGAAAGTCCCAAAAATACATCTGCACCTTTGATTGCTTCGCTTAATGTACGATGAGGAGTATCAATGGCCTTTTCCTCTTTCCACTTATTCATTCCTTCTGCACGTCCTTTATATATAACGCCTTGAGTATCACAAAGAATAATATTATCTTTATTGACTCCCAGAGATATGGCAAGGTTGATACAAGACATAGCTGCTGCTCCTGCTCCATTTACTACCATCTTAATTTCTGACATTTTTCTTTTTGTCAGAAGAACTGCATTAATTAGAGCAGCTCCAGTAATTATAGCAGTTCCATGTTGGTCATCATGAAAGACCGGGATATCCATTAATTCTTTAAGCCTTTCTTCGATGATAAAACACTCAGGAGCTTTTATATCCTCTAAATTAATTCCACCCCAGCTATATCCTAGATGCTTTACTGTGTTAATGAATTCTTCAGGATCAGCTGTATCTACTTCTATATCAAAACAATCAATATCGGCAAATTTCTTAAATAATACCGCTTTTCCTTCCATGACGGGTTTGGAAGCTGCTGCTCCTAAATTGCCAAGACCTAAAACAGCTGTACCATTGGATATTACTGCTACCGTATTACCACGTGCAGTATATTTATATATATCATCTGGATTATTCTTAATTTCAAGACAAGGTGCTGCCACTCCCGGAGAATAGGCCAAAGACAGATCATGTTGAGTTAAAAGATGTTTTGTAGGTTTTAAAGCAATTTTCCCAGGCTGACCTTTTTCATGATATTCTAAAGCTTTTATATAATCGGGTGAATGTTTTTTATCCATTTTAATATATACAAATTAATTTAACTACATCATCGCTACGCGAGGATATACACAAGTATAGATAATGACAAGATAGAAAATACAGTAGTAGAAGTAATTATCGATGACATTGTCTCCGGATCACCACCAAGTTGTCTCGATAATATATAGGCAGAGCTTGCGCATGGCAGACAGCTAAATAAAATTCCTACAGATTTTGCTATACCGCTAATTGACATAATCCATAAAATTATAAAAGTTATTACTGGGGTAATAATAAGTTTAATAAAGCTTGCAGAAATAATTATTTTCATATGATCAGGATTAATTTTAAACTTTAGGCTAGCACCAACTATTAATATGCCAATTGTTAAAGCCGAATTAGCTATACTGTCAATTGTTTTTTCAATTCCCATATTTAAATCAATTTTGAAATAGTTAAACGCAAAACCGACTAAGCTAGCAATAACAAAAGGATTAGTTATAATAGATTTCATCATTAGGACCATACTTTGCCTTTTAGAAGCACCTCCGTTTTCTAGAGGTAGATAATAAACAAAGCACATGATTGCTGTAACATTAGTGAGCACTATCATATAGGGCGAGATACTCGCTACTACTGACAACCCGTTTTCTCCAAATAAAGCAGAACTCAGAGCAAAGAAAATATAATTGTTATATCTGGTAGCACCCTGAAATAATGAAGTAAATTGAGCTTTATCGTAATTTTGTTTCGTTTGATGATAGACTACAAGGCCAGAAATTATTAAATTTGAGATTACCAGAGCAATAACTAATCGAAAAAATTGGGTAGCTGCTAATTCAAGCCTATAAGTACTACCAAACAAGACAGCCGGGAATAAAATATAAAAAGATAATTTCTCTAGTCCACGCCAAAATTCATCAGAAATAAGCCACTTCTTTCTTATAAAACTTCCAATAAGAGCAATCAAAACAATAGGCAAAACATTACAAAAAACACTGTACATGGTTATTTTGATAATACATAATATTTAAAAAGTCTGGCCATGATAGCAATTACGCTGCAGCAAATCAAGTAAGGTCTTAATATTATTCCACCGGTTCTAAACTAAGCCGAAAGCTTTACTATAGTAACTGCGTATATCAAGAAAATAATAAAAAAAATTATCGCCATTAATACGTAATTTTTCTGCCTTATCTTTTTGGGCAAATAATTTTTTTTCATATAATAAATAGATATTTCTTAATTACAATATACATTATTTTTCCCTAAAAATATATATTTTTAATTCCCTATATCCTGAGGTTTTTCCAAATTTTGATAGACATTTATTGCAAAAACAAAGATTCCTAAGGGTTTAAGTTACGACAATATACAAAATTCTAAAAACTGAATAATAATATTTTATCAAGACTTAGCGTGCCTGCTATGCAAATTACAAAATATCGTAATTGTAAATAACAGTATTTATCGATAGTTTCTAGTTCTTTTTTGCTGCAACAATAGCACTCAACAGATCTTCTAATTCTTTAGTATCTGCTTCTTTTTTTGGAGCAAATAAATTACCTGTAGCTTTAAGAGCAATTTTAGCGGGGGTAGAATCGGTATAACTTCTTCCAGGAGCAGGCTTAGATAAATAAAACGAAAACACTGAAATAAGGTCAATATCTAAATTATATAAATTAAAACTAGCAGAAGCAGCTGCGGCCGTATACTTGGTTTTAAATCCTATATCCTTGAAAGTAAAGAGGCCTTTTACAAGTTCTACACCGGCTTTTAATTCACTAATTTCAGTTTTTTCTGTTAATATCGCCTCTTTTAAGTCATCTTTAAAAGATTTAAGGTTATAGTTTGGACTACTGATAGCCTGTATTAGATTATCAATGGAAAAATTGTTTATAGTTATATTCTTAGCAAGAATGTCTGACTTTGTATATAAATTATATAGCTGCTCTTCAAGTGAATTACCATTTGTAGACCACATACCATTAGCACTGATTACACCACCGCTGTCAAGAACTCCTGCTGGCATGAATTTGCTAATTTCCGGAATAATTGCTGAGTTCAAGGCATATACAAAATTTATTGTATAGGGATCAAGTAATATACTGCCAGAAGAAGACATGCGGCCGCCGAATATGTCCGCATCAAACTTATTAATCTCAAATAAAGCTTTGTTATTCTTAGCTTTAAAAATAACCCTACCAAGAGAAAAATCTCCTTGATAAAGTTTATCGAGCATAAAGTTCATATTAAGATCAACCTTGTCCAAAGCGTAATTTGCTAAAATGTATTGCCTTAATTCAGAAATAGCACGAGGCGACAAGAAATCAACCTCGATAGTTCCCCCATGAATTGTCATTTCAAAGGATGGTTTTAGCGCAGATGTAACAAGTTCAATGGTTGCGTCAATATGGTTCTTACCGTCATTTAATGATAAATTCTCTAGTTTAATTTTCCCCGGTAATAAATTAAGATTAAAGTTGACATTTTTATATAATGAACCCTTAGCAACAAGTTGATCCACGCTTATATTGTAATTACTTATAGAGTTTATTGTTCGTAGCGGAATGAATTTACTTAAATACTCTTCTTTTTTGGAATCTTGGGTCAGCTCTATAGCGTAATTATACAAATGATTAAAAGCTGGAAAATTTTTCTCGTCTAAATTAACTTTGGCAATTTTTAAATCAGCATTAATTCTTGGCGAGTCACCTATAAATTTAGTTGAAAAGAAACCAGAAATTTCAGTATCGTTAGTTTTTAGTAACAAATCCTGCATTGAGATTTCTACCGAGTTCAACTGAACATTCGATACAAGGCTATATGGAATATAACTTTCAGATCTCAATTCCGCTCCACCTAAGATTTCAATTAGATCGTTAAGGTCTTTATGCGTCAAGGCAATTACGCCATTAAAAAGACTCCGGAAAGAATTTTCAGAAATGACCCCTTTAATCTTGAAACCACCTCCTTGATCAAAAGTACCGGAAAAATCTTCAACTTTACCTTCTCCATTCTGAATGAAGAAATTCAAATTAACATCCGTTACAAGATTCTTAGGGCTAAATATTATCTGTTTTGCAGAAATATTTGCTCTTAATTGGTTTTTATTCAGACTGAATTTGTTCTTATTGCTCGAAGAGTATAAATTAACGCTTGGTTTATCAGGATCGTTGTTTTTACTCAAGTTTCCTAAGTCTAGTTTACTGAAATTGATTTGGACATTATTAATATCCTGGTTATTTTTACTAAATGCTATCTCGCCAGTACCAGCAATAGAATCAGACTGAATTATAATATTTTTAAGATTAAGCCAATTATTTACAGGCAAAATATCTAAAGTGATTTTTATTTTTTGATTAAAAGACAATTTATCAGACAAATTGGCAAAATCCGGTAACAATGCTAAAAATTTGGTAACCAAAGATCCAGTTACCAATTCCATTTTTCCGCTCTTTAAAACAGAATTTTCGTATATTTCCTGAAGCTTTAGGCTGTGTTCTGGATTAGTAACGTCAAGGTTAAAGTTAATTTGGCTAGCATTGTTAATGAAATTACCTTTTACACTACCGATAGAGGCTATTTCACCGGTAAATTCTGCTCCTTTTTTATTGCCTGAAAAAACAAAATTTTCTATAGTAAATGGGATATCCTTATCTGATTCAACAAAAATCAATTTATCAATCCTAGCTGACATAGTAAGGGCTTCTTTTTTTATTAGCTCACCAATAAATTCATCGTGATCTATATAATTTACATCATCATTAGATAGGTGGATTATTGCTTGGCCAATTTCTATATCAGAAACCTTATGGCTGAAACTTAAAACTGATAATAAAGAGAATCTAATGTTGATATTTTTAAGTTCAATTTTCCCTTCTTGTTTGACTTCATCTATTATTAATGAAGGGGAAGGAAATTGCTTGATCCTATAATTAACCTGATTAATATCCTTAACGTCAATTTTAGCACTGCTAACAAAATCTTTGTAGATCTTATTATAATCTGTTAGATAGATAGAACTCCCCACTACGGCTAAAAAAATAGCAATTACACCAATTAACGACAGAATAAACTTTTTCATGATATCTCTTTAATTTTTAGCTATAGTAAGTTATACAATCTTTGTGGCCTTATAAAGGCCGGATTGGCAATAAGTTCATAATAGTAGTTTTTAAATGTCCGATCAATTAGTTGCTGATAAAAATATACTAGATGACAAATTAATTATAGTAGGAGTTATCTCCTCAGCACACGGTATAAAGGGCCATGTGATAGTTAAATCCTTTACCGATCCCGCTGGGAATATTGTAAATTTACCAGTATTTGACCAAGATAATACCACGGTTGAGCTAAAAATTATCAGAGCTAAACCAGACGGAACTCTCATTTGTAGTTTGAATAATTGCCATAGTAGAACGGAAGCAGAGAGGTTTATTAAAAAATCCCTTTACTGCCTAAGAAGTAATTTACCGCCAATCTTAACCGAAGATGAGTTTTATATCGAAGATTTAAAAGGCTTAAAGGTGGTTGACTTTAATGGAAATCATATAGCTAATATTACCAATATTGCTAATTATGGGGGCGGAGATATTGTGGAAGTACAGTTTCTTCTCAATGGGAAGCTCGAGATGCTACCCTTTACGAAGGAACTATTTCCTGAAATAACCAAAAACCATGCTGTGATGACTTTAAAAACAAAAATAACTAAAAGTTTATGCTAAGATCATGTGTTTTTCTTTTTTATTTCTTGAGTTATAAAATACTTTAAGTAAAATATTTATTTAAATCCTAAATGACTAACTTTTTAATCTTTATAATATTTTAACTCTAGGTTGGTAATTTACGGTTTGTTAATGGGCTATACTAATTAATCTAAAGTTAATAAACTAAAGATGAAACCTTGTTTTGTAAATTAAAATAAATTATTAGGGCTTTTAAAGAAGTTTATAATGGCAAAGAAAAAAGAAGAAGCAAATCTGGATCATATGTGGGAGCTCTATTACTTAATGGTAGGTGGTAAAGCAACTGAAGAACAAAGTAAAAAATTATACAACTGGGCAGAAAAAGTTATATCAGAATTAAGAAGTGTTTCTGATCAGGGTATAGGTACGGACTGCAATACTTCGGATGATGATTTATTAGGCAAGGGAGGAAAAACGTTGGAATCTCAATCCTTTATTACATTTCGTTTCCGCGGTACCTGGTTTGAGGTAATAACGGTTTCTGACTTAAATGCCCCCTTAAAGCCATTAGGTGAAAATTTACCTGATGGTGAAACGGAACCTTCTTCAGAGAGTTAATAGCCCAAGAACCAGTGACAAGCTATTTTCTTTTAGTTTATTCTTAACCTTTTACGCTGCTATAAAAACACTGTACCGTCAAATCTTGGTTCATATTTTAATAGTTTTAGTTAACGATGTTAAAAAAAACTATAGCGAAAATTTATAATCCTAAAAAGGAAGAGAAGAGTTTAGATACTATCTAATTTTAAATAAAACCCTTTGAAACCTATTAAAGTGATGTATTAAAATAGTAGAAGAAGTAATTATGTTTCTACCATTTAGAATAAAACTATTGAACCAATTAGGATTTCATCAATAAATGATAGGCAAAATTGGATCAAGGCAGATAATTATAATTTGTTTAACCTTAAATCTGATCACGTAATGGTTGATTTTTTGACTGATTCTGGAACAGGTGCAATGAGTACTAAACAAACAGCAAGTTTAATTAATTCTCAAAGGTTGTTGAATTATTAGATCCTATTTTCTTTAATTCTTCTTCTTTAAGTTCTAGTACTTCAGATTTCCCGGTAATTAATTGATATCTTTGCAAGTGGATTTGCTTTTTATTGAAATCAGATTCTACCCCTAAATTAGATATATTTTTTGCTTTTGATAAAAAATTTCTATTGAATGAAGCAGCGAATTTATCATAATTTCCGACTAAGCTCGATATATTAGACCCCAGTTTTGCTGAATATTCAGCCAGAGAAGAAATGGAATTAATAAGTTTTTTTACTTCTTCAATAATTTCTAAGTTGTTATGGAGCATTAAATTTTCAGCAATTTGGAATTTAGCAAATGATAACATATTCATAAGACCGGCAGGACCTACGGGAAAAATATTTAAATTCCAAGCTTTACTTAAAAATTCACTATCTGCTTCGACTATTTTTTCGATTGCATGTTCACTAGGCAAAAACATAAGTGTTATAACATTTGCATATTTTCTTCTGCTAGCTAAATTGGTATCTAACTTTATACCTTTAGTATAATCTTTTCCAGCAAGGGATTTTAAGTGAAAATTCATAGTTTTTACTAATCGGTTGGTATCTTCCGATTCATCTATTAAAAACTTCGAAGCCTTGGCATCGATAATCATAATATTATCCGAAGGTAGGAAAATTACAGCATCTGGCCTTAGTGTATTGTTATTTTCCGTATTTAGATTATATTGCATAGAAAAATCTAAACCGTTCTTTAAACCAGAAGCTTTCAGTATATTTTCTAAGGTAATTTCTGCTAATTTGCCAGCACCAGACGGTGAAAGTAGAGAATTCTTAATCAGATCAACAGTATCTTGGGATTTTTCAATATCACGCTTAAGAGAACCAACCATATTAACTATTCTTTCAAATTCGCTGTTAAACTTTTCAGCGGTAATTTTGATAGTTTCCTCTGATAGTTTGCGATTGCCTTCAGTTTCTGTTTTGTGGAGGTTTATAAGCTGTTTTGATAAATCATTTCCTAGCTCAAACAATGCAGCTTTTGTTAGTTCCTGAGATTTTTTAGTAATGTTTTCAAAATCGCTTATTAATTTTTCCTGCTGTTGAACTTTAGCTGATATTTGCTCAATATATTTGATGTTTTCGATCTTTTCATTAATAGCATTTTCGTACTTAATGGTTAAATCTTGTAATGTTTTATTTTTCTCATCTAATAAAATTTCTAGCAAGTTTATTTTTGATTTATTAGCTACGTATTTATAAAGGAGAAAAGTGGTTATTAAAGCGGATAT
>Ga0209229_10000798_pt1 | contig 12971 bp, 17 predicted proteins | sample SanBayMetagenome_FD_187466 | JGI IMG/M metagenome (GOLD analysis project Ga0209229, IMG submission 187466) | Freshwater and sediment microbial communities from dead zone in Sandusky Bay, Ohio, USA (SPAdes) (version 2) | ecosystem: Environmental > Aquatic > Freshwater > Lentic > Sediment... | reverse complement strand
GGTTAATTTTTTTTTGATAGCTCAGAATGGTTTTTGGAATCCATGCAGCATCAGCCGCTTCGATTACATCTTCCGCCGACTGGGTTATAAAGAAATCATCCGCCAGTTTAAATCTTTTGTCCTTTGCAGATTTCAATGCCTCGTTAACCCTCATACTCCAGGGGGACGGGTTTGATACTTCAAATTCCCTATCCTTAACCACGACGAAACATTTGGATAATGTAACCAGGTATTCCACCAACGCAAGAATACTATCTGAGTACGGCGTTCTAGTGTCATAGGATATTTCTACTGTGACTCTCCTTTTCACGTCCTTAATGGCGTATTTTAAAGCATTGGGAGATTGAATTACTTTTCTGACCTGAATAATTAGGTGGTTCTTCTCCCAAACTTGTAATCGACAACTTTTGTCCATCGTCGGAAAGTTAAGAACTTCTAGTTTGTCCGCACCTTTTACGACAAACTTCTCTAGCGATTCTCTTAAAAACTCTGTATGATATTGCGGGTGCGACTCTACTATTAGATAGAATGTCTTGCTGTTTGAATGTATTTTTTCCATTTTTCTTTGGGTTTTAGTACAATATTGCAACCTTAATCAAAACAACCCAACTAGAAATATTTTACCACGGTTCCCTCATTAGATATCGTCAATATAATTTCTACTGGATATTGCGGAAGTAAATTTTAAAAATATTTATTTTAAGCCGATAATGAGGTAATATTAGACGAAACACTAAAGGAAATGACCATGAGACATTACGAGAAAATACCTGTCAGCGATATTTTTGCAATCACAGAGACAGATCACTCAGCAAAACTTAATTTAGAGGAGTTTCAAGTTCGTTACAATTATTTTAAATCTCTTAGAACACCTCCGATTGACGGATTGTATTTCTATAAAGAGATATTGTCTCCGTTCGCCATCTTCTTGATCGAGCGATATCTTTGCTTAAAACACGGAACCAAATATTCTTGTGAATATCACCATTTCCAAAGAGAAGATTATTTTGAGTTAGTTGAATTTATCGAAGCACAAATGTCAAAGTAGTTTCGATACATGGTTTAATAGGGACAAATAACGAAACGGAGAGAATTATTATGTTTACACTCGAAGAATTAGGCGAGAGAGGAAGTCCAGTTCATATCAATAAAATGAATATGACCATCAGTGAATTAATTAATATGTATGTGGCTCCACCCGAAGAAGTCAAAATGGTCATCTCCCCGAAACCTGATCAGCAAAAAGAATGGACAGGCATTCAAAAGTCACGATTAATCGAATCAATCTTTTTGGATCTGCCTATCCCAGACATTTTTATTTTGGATACAGGAAGTGGTGGGATGCAACTACTTGATGGTCGGAAAAGAATACACGCTGCTGTCCAATTTATCAATTCCTCCATCCTGGGGTTAGATCCTTTGATCTTGTCGGGATGTGAATTAGTCCCAGGACTGAACGGCAAATCATTTGCGGATTTAGAATTGCGGTTAAAAATTGCGGTCAAGCGATCTACCTTTGGGGTTTCTATTTTGATCGTCAAACGCAAATCCAAAGAAGATTCATTGGATGTACTGAAAAAACTGACAATACAAAATATCTTGACAGAACGGTTGACTTCGTACAACTTCGTGTAGTGTAGAAGCAGTAAGACCCCTGGAATATTTCCATTCCAGGGGGTCTTTTAATTATTACCTGCGATCAGGTAATTTAATCCCATTAATTCCATGTCGTTAATTTTCTTCCCGATACTGATATCTCTGTCGTCAATCAAGATTGATTTGTCTAAGTTTTTAGCGACAATCATTCCTGCTTTGTTTTGATGGATTTCATTCTCGGTATCTACGATCAGGACTGCCAAATCAAAGGCAGCCGCAGTATCAGACCACCCCAGTCCTGAGTCAGTTCTGTATTGATCCGCGATGACTTGAATCAATCGGGTGATTCCGATACCATAGCAACCCATGATTAGATGATGTTGTTTACCACCTCGCCCCGTGAATTTAGCATCGAGCTTCTTGGAATACTGATCATCTAACTTGAAAATATGAGCAATTTCAACATCGCCGGACGAAGTGGTGGCGATAAATTCTTCCGAATAACTGCCCCCGACTTCGCCGTTGTCTGATAATTCAATCCTGTACTCGACTCCTAATTTATCAAAAATATTGATAAAAGCCATTTTAATCGTTTTATAAGAAATATCTAAATCTTGATCTGTTTCATCAAAGGAGTAAGCATCCATCATCAGAAATTCTTTAGTACGGATTAACCCATTGGATGCCCGTAGTTCATCACGGAATTTGTTGTTGACTACGAAAACAGTCTTAGATAACTGGCGATAGGATTTGATCATTGCTTTGGCTAAGTCTGTGATGATTTCCTCGTTGGTCGGACTCAGAAGCATTTTGTTTCCTTTCCTGTCCGTTAACTGGTACATCTCATCACCGTAGCCCTGTATTCTTTCTGTGGTTTGCCAAGAATCTTGAGATTGAAGCTGGTTGACGGATACCTCTCCGGCTCCAACAACCGCCAATTCTTCTCGGATGACCTTTGTAATATTCTGGGAGACTCGTTGCCCTAATTCTAGTAGTGCATACATACCACTGCTGACCCGATGAATGTAACCTGCTTTTTTAAGCAAAATCACAGTTGAGTCGTTTTTCTCTTTCTTCTGTGTCTGGATTAAAATATCGCTCAGGTAACGAATGTTTTTAATCCTTAATCTGGTTGGCGGGATTTCATTTTTATTTATCTCCTAATTTAATTAAATAAGATTACATCTCTAATTTGTTCTGTATTCGTTAACCACATAATCAAACGGTCAACTCCGATTCCGACACCGCCCGTAGGAGGTAATCCAACTTCTAAGGCGGAAATATAATCGGGATCTAAATTACCTAGTAATTCCATTCGTTCTCGTTGGATAATCGGATTATTTAATTCCGAATAACCATTGGCTAATTCCATCCCATTGACATACAACTCAAACCGATCAGCGAAGCGTGGATCGTTTTGAGTTATCATCGCCAAAGGACTAGATTCGACAGGAAACTGAGTGATAAAGGTGGGTTGAGTCAAGTTAGGTTCAACATGAGTCTCAAATAAATTAAGCAATGCTGCTCCCCAATTGTTACCACAACCGAGAGCGATCGCTTCATCTTCACTGAGATGGTTGAAGTCATATCCGGTGTACTGTTCCACGGATTCAACCATAGTCATCGTTTGCCATTGAATCTGCTCAGTCGTTAAAGATTGAATCAAGGTTTGAGTTAAAGCCATCATGGTTTGATAGTCACCGTAGGCTTGATAGACCTCTAGGGATGTGAACTCAGGGGAATGGGTGCGATCTACGCCTTCATTGCGAAACACTCGTCCTAGCTCAAATACGTTATCCATTCCGGCTACTACTGCTCTTTTTAGATACAGTTCCGGTGCAATCCGCAAGAAATAATCTTGATTTGTGGCGTTGCCGTGCGTGGTGAATGGAGTCGCTTCTGCTCCGCCATATTGTCTTTGCAGAATAGGAGTTTCCACTTCCGTAAAATTCTGCTCGTACAAGAAAGTGCGGATCTGTTGGATAGTCAAAGAACGTCGTTGCATCAGTCTCAAAGTAGCGAGATTGGACACCATATCTGACTCACGATGGCGACGATTAAATCCGGCATCTGTAGATAGTAGAGGTAAACAACCTTCTCTGAGTAACTCAATCGTTTGAGCGTTCAACAATAATTGATTTCGGCGATTGTAGAATGGTTCGCCGTGAACTGTGACAATATTGCCCTGGCTGATCACAGAACGATATTGATCGATTAATTCAGTACCATGTACCCTAATTTGAATTGTGTCCGTGGCATCTCTTAGGGTAAAGAATAGGATGCCACCTAAGTCTCTTACTTCGTAAATCCGCCCTCTCAGGGTTGTCACAGATGGAGAGTTTACGAAGTTTGTAATTTGTCCGATAGGTTCATTTTTGTCCTCCTTTTTATTTAAAAGCCTGTGAAAAATTGTAGAAATTAAATAACGCTACATCACGAAGCATTTCTTTGATTTTCGACAAGTCTGTTTTCTTGATTTTGACTGATACTGTCTTAATCACATTCTTCCTGGGATGTAAGATCACCAAAAGCAAAGTAAAATCCGGTTCTTCGTCATCGTCTAATTCTTCAATATCTGAAATAATAGACCAGTAGATGACCTGATTTAATTCACGATAATACTTGTCTCTCAGTGTTCTGCCATACTCCCATTCAAATTCCTCGTAAGAATTAAAATCTTGTTCTATTGTTCTGCGGATGGGTTGACTGATTACATAAGTGGGTTGTAAAGACATCAGTTCTTTGTATTCTGACGGCTGTTCTAACTCTGTTGAATCAGCATTTTGTGTAGACGATCCAAATGTGGCATCAAGAAATTCTAATAGTTTTTGAATTAAATTTTTCATGATTAACTCCGTTGTTTGTTCTCTTTTAGTTGATCGGTCACTGCTTTTGCAAGAATCCGTTGCTTTTCTTGTGGGGTTCTGTCCCCTGGAATTTGTTCGTCGGTCAGTATTTTCAAAAAATCGTCTAATAGATTGTCTGGTGTGCTGATCAACTTATTCCAAATATCTTTCTCTGGTAAATCCAAAGAGATACAGTTACCGGAACTTTTACCCATTTTACCACCCTTGTTGTTCGGAAGTAAAGGGAATAGTGCGATCGCTTGCGGTTTTTGATTAACTTTCTTTTGCAAATCCCGTGCCAGTAATAAATTGAATCGTTGATCACTACCACCAACTTCTACGTCCGGTTGAATCTCAATTGAATCCAAGGATTGCAGAACAGGGTAGACCAATTCATTTAATCCAATTCTGTTACCGTCAATCAATCTCTGCTTGAAGTCCTTTCGAGACAGGATGGTATTTACCCCAACTAAAGATAATTTATTTAATAAATCTTCAGTAGAAAAGGTTGATAGCCACCGACTGTTCCGATGAATTTCCAGATTGTCAGGTAGCAATATCTGACGGATTTGTTGTTCTATCTTTTGGGTGTTAATTTCGATAGCTTCTTTGGAGACGGGTTTTTTTGCATCACTGCGCCCCGTAGGATCTCCAATAGTCGCGATAAAGTCACCCAGGATGATTACGGCTGTATGTCCCTGCTCCTGTAGCACTCTTAATCTTTTGAGGATGCTGAAATGCCCCAGATGGAGTGACCCAGCCGTAGGGTCAATCCCGAATTTAATTCTCAGAGGTTTTTCTGTCTTTAGTTCTGTGTTTGGTAGTACATCTAAACTACCGTTAAATAGTCCTGTAATTTCATTTTGTTTTATCTCCTAATTTTTAATATCTGCTCTCTCTAATGGTAAAAAACCAATATTGATAGCATCCCTAAGCTCGTAGTAACTACCTGAATTAGTGGTTTCTTTTGGTAACTTAGTAGTTTCACTATGATAGCAGATCGTTCCATTATGGTAATACCAGTATCGTGTATTATCTATCTGCATGAAGGGCATTAAATCATTTATTGCAAAAGAAGGTGGTTTAATGCCATACTCGTCACCATCGCTAACGTACGACGCATTCTTTATTTTTGGCTCTACGACAATTTTTCCCGTCGTAAGTAAATCTCCGAAGACCCAAAAATGTTCTATAAAATAATGGAGTTGTTGTTTGCAATTTTCATCTCTATAACTAACATTGATCGATCCACGTTCTAAATTGATTCCGATAAATAGATTCTTGAATGTCATTTTTTTATTCCTCCGGTCTTGATTCGGGCTGGGTCTGTTGTTCGTTGTATCTCGAAAGGAATGCGATCGCAGATTCAAACCTTCTAATATCCTTGTTCCAAATATAATTTGGTTCAGTTTTTATGATCTCTATTTTCTCCGTAAATAACTGAATCGCCTTTGTGACATATTCAGGTATTGGTGCTGAGGTCATCGCCATAGATGCCGCGCAATAATATATCTCATCCTTTGAGAATGACCAGTTAGAACAGGTTATCATGGTACTGATTGCTTGTCGTAATTCGTCTATCGAACATTTGTAACTGTTCAGTAGTTCAGTAATCGGATCAACTTCTGGCTTTGCTAAAACATTTCGATCAACATAGTCAATCAAAATATCTAATTCTTCATTGTCCCAACATTGCAATCGAGGGATTCTTTTGGATAGCTCTTGCTGCCAGAATACCTTTCCTTTTAATTTTTTACTGGATTTCATTGCTCTGCTCCTTGAATCTCGAAAGGAATGTGATCGCTTCCTCGATTCTTTTAACTTCCCCGTCTTCCCAGTGTTCCGGTTTGGCTTTCACGGCTTCCAGGCTTTCGGAAAGTAACTCGATAGCTCTTTCGGTGTACCGAGGCATCGGGGGATACCCTGCCAGCATATATGTAGCGAAGTGTTGAACCGCATCCGTCCCCGATGACCACCCAGCGCAGGTGATTTGTGTGTTGATCGCTGTTCGTAACTCATCGACAGAACACTTGAAGTTTTGAACCAAAATGGAAATGGAGTTTGATTCGACTCTTTTTAAGACGTGACCCATCATTATTTTTAATGTGTCCAATTCCTCTCCGTTCCACTCTAATGTATTTAAAAGCTCTAGCAATACTATATTTTGTTTCATTTGTTTTGGTGTTTGATTGTTTGTATTATTATACCAGATTTACTTGAAAATAATACTGACACTTTTGTACATGATATCGATCCGTTCAAAGATTTCTCTGTCTCCGGTTTCTTGATTATCGGGATGATAAATCTTTGCCAGACGATAATATGCGGATTTAAGCTCTTTCTTGGTCGCAGTTTTGCCATTTAAACCGAAAACTTTCCAGGGACGGAAGTATTGAAAGATATTAATTCCATTAATACAACCGTAACCCTGTTGATCAACTTCGTCTGGAAGAATGTCAATATATTTTCTGTACAACATCTTCCAGGTTGAAGTTGACTTAAAGTTCAAATTCTTCATGCCATCGGTAGCCATTTGAAATAGTCCAGACTCCTTCAATTGCTCTGTACTACTTACCCTGAATCGACGGTAAACAGCTTGTTTTATTTCTCGTAGTAGGAGTCCTTTCTTTTTCATGGCTTTACTCCTTCTCTTTCATCAAATAAAAAGCATGGGCTTTTGGAAAGATCGCCCGAAATAGTAACTCCATACCAATGAAAATACATTCAAGACATTGATATCCGTTAACTTGATGAATCCATCCCCTGCTTTCGCCTTTTTATAGACTTCTTTATTAGTTGACATTTTCTTACTCCTATTATTTGATTTCTCTGATGTTCAGCCAGTTGATTGCCAAAGCATCCATAATGTCTCCTGGTAAGTCAATCCGGCACAGCATTCCTTCATGGTTATAGAGTTCCATAGAGAAGCCATCACCACAACCGGATTGCCAAGCGTTGATGGAATCAATTTCTTCGGTTCTGATATCTGCCTTGACGTTTCTCAGGAGGGGTCTGTATTCTTGATTGTTCCAGTATTTCTTGCTAGGTAAATTGATCGATTGATATGGTTCGACTTTGTGATTCAGGGCTTGAATAAAAATATCTGCCCAGATACCATAATCGGGAGACATTTCCGTGTACCAAGGATCAATATCACAGGTTAGAGGGGTGGCTTCTGTGCGGGTTTCGATGTCGCAGTAGACCCCTTCTTTTGCATCTTTATATAATCGTTTATTCATCGTTTTTATTCCTTTGTGTTTTGTTGTTTGTTTTGAAATTGTATTTAGACCAACTCGTTCGAGTCATCTACTCTGTACCGTTTGCCGTCACGGATGACGTGGGTAATATCAATTAGGGGAATAGATGCTTCGTGATCGTAGGGCTTACCCCAGTATTCCCCTGTAACTCTTGTTTTGACGTTCTTAATATTAACTTTAAGAACCTCTCCGCCTTTTACGACGTGGTATCCAGGGTTCTGACTCACATCTAACGAAGATGTAGTCGGATTCATGCTCACAGAACGGGTATCTTGTTTTATGAATAGAATATCTCCTGGTTTCAAGAATTTCTTTAAATCCTTGTCGGGGATAATTCCAGTTAACGGAGCCGGTAATTCTGCGCTCTTGAATACGGCTCGAATTTTATCGTAATCCTTCTCGTATTCAGTGCTGTCGTAGTATTCATGTTCTTGAGAAAACCCTTTCTCCTTGAATTTATTTGTAACATAAACTCGCACCTCTAACTCCGTTTTAAAGTTGCCTTTTATTGCTTCCACCCTTCTTTCCGCAATAAATTCTCTGGATTCCATGACTGGCTTGTATTTTTCAATGTATGTACGATCATAATCGTGGAAACCTTTGGGTGTATTGCTGGATTCTATTTCAGCTAAAAGTCTGTAATATTGCTCCTCATAGAAATCTGTATTCCCCGACAGAAATTGTTTTAATGCTTCTTCTGTATCTTCAGTGCTAGTTGAACTGTCGATAATATTTGCGTACCGTTGCCCAACTGTTAAATTATCGTTAGTCATTCTCTTGCTCCTGAGAGTAGAAAGTGTCCATAACTTTTGTAAGTAACCGATCAATACCGATCGCAATCTCAACATTTCTGATATTAAGATCAGGAAAGTCGGTGCGATCGCTCATTGAAGCCAACTCCATCGGGTTCTCGTCAACGGTGATAATGTCTTCGGTACTGTTGCTGTAACATGGCAGACGGTCACTGGGTTTTTGATCAACAAAGGGATACCAATTATTGATCGCATTTTCAGCAGCGTTACGAAGCCATGTTACATAATCAGCTTTAGAATCAGCCGAATAAAGGAACTGAAACTCTAGCTGATAAAAGGATTTTAACCTCATGTGTTTGAGGGTTTTGTCTTGTTCCTTGCGGAAAGATAGACCTAGTTGAACAACACAGAAAGGCAGTGCTTTCTTCTTGCTGTAATGCTTCAAGTAATCTACCGCGTAAAGGTAAGATGTGGCGGTTGTTTCTGGTCTTAATGCCAGTTCTTCGTCAACCGTGTAGTAGTCAGTCTCATCGTAGTTGGGATGAATCAGGGATTTATTGATTAAAACTGGGGCTTCGATTCGATGGAAAGTCCATTGTTTGTTACTCACTCTTGCTGAAGTATACATCTGTAAAATGATATCTTCAGCAATCTGATTTCTTAATTTAATCTCTCTTTCGTTCCAGTAGACGAGACCATTGTTGTCAATAGTTTGCATTTTACTTAAACCTTCTTTATTTGATTTGTTGTTGTGATTTTTTTGGATTCTTTTCTATGGATTGTTGTCAACGGTGATAATACTCTTATCGCCAAGAACATGAGTTTCCCATTCTCGGCTACCATCGGGAAGGAACATTCTTGCAAAGGTATCGCTGGTATATTCGTATTTTTGTTTAATATGATCGCCCGTCATATCCATATTTCTATATAGATAGAAAATATCACCCTTTTTGAGTTCGTCTCTGGTGACTAATCTTTCGATTCCAGATTCTACGGCAGCTTTAATGGCGTTATCAACCGAATCCTTAGACTGCTTTAGTAGCTTCTCGGCTTTGGCTTTCGCTTCTTCTTTCTCGGCTAAATTTTTGTCTATATCCTTTTGTTTTTGAGGATCATTCTCAACTGTCCATAAGTAAATTGGCACAGTCATTTTACTGGGATTTCCGGCTTTTGTTTTCTCCCAACCTTTCTCTATGACCATAGTTCCGCTATCGGGATTAACCTTGAGGACTTTAGCTTTCCATTTTGTTGTCCCGATAAGCGCACCAGTGACAGAATAAACCGCATCTCCCACTACAGGTACTAAGTAACCATTCGGTCTTTTGGTTCGGTCAGATTCGTTAGCATCGGGTTTTGGTTGAGCCTTCTGCAACTTCTCAACCTTCGTTATTATTTGTCTGGCAAACTTTTCAGCTTGACCTCGTTCCTTGAACCTGTGAGTAGGTTCTTCCCATTTCCCGATTTTGGGCTGCCTTAAAACGTCGCCTTCTTGATTGACAATTTGCCAACCGAACACGGGATCGAAAGTGATTAACAATGGGTTATATAAATTGAGAGATCCTTCGATGTTGACCTGTCTTGTCCCAATCTTTAAAATAATTGATTCCATTTGTTTGAACCTTAATGTGTTTTAGTTGTTATTCCCCGACAAAAGGAGACACATATCTTTTGATAGAATTAATTGCAATATCTTTGTCGGATGAATCTTTTTTGTTGTTAACAGTATTGTACCATGTCATCAGCACAGAAATTGCTACATTAAAATTATATTTTGACATGGAAGAATGATATTTTTTATCAAATTGTTCGTTAATCACTTCGGCTGTAGAATCTGTCGCGGTATTTCCAGAGGATTCTATTTTATTAACTTTTTGGATAAATCTCTTTATTCCTTGAATCCCTTGTCCGTCCCATGGAATTTGTTTCTCGATAGGAGCTTTGAACATCAAATACATTCTGAACACTTCTATTCCGTGACGATCAATTATTTCCTGTAGGTTAATGCCGTTGCCTTTAGACTTCGACATTTTCTCCCAGGAGACGGTCAAGGAATCCTCTGATTCAACTTGATCATTGGAGATGTACTGCCCGTCTTCAGTCCTGTAAGTTTTGCCTTGAACAATACCAATCGGGATGTATTTCGTAAATGGTTCGTTGAACGACACCATACCGATATCTCTCAAGAATTTAGTAAAGAACCGAGCGTAGATCAAATGGGCGTTAGCGTGTTCGATGCCACCGATGTAAACATCCATAGGGCTAACTTTTTCGGTATCGAACGGGCGATCACTATTTTTGTTGTCCAAGTAACGGTAGAAGTACCAGGTCGAATCCATGAATGTGTCCATCGTTTCCGTTGACTTGACCGATTCCTTTCCGCAGATAGGACAGGTTGTAACCTTCCATTCGTCAATCTGATTCCTGAAGTCAACCCAGCGACCTTTCGGTTCAGGGAATACTACGGGCAATTGATCATCAGGCACGGGTACAGCCCCATGCTCAGGGCAGTAAATCATTGGAATTGGTGTACCCCAATATCTTTGCCGAGAAACTCCCCAGTCGTGCAATCTCTGCAACCAGGATCGTTGGATAGATTTGGCTTGGGGAGGCATGAAATCATCTCGATCCAAGTCGTCGATCATTTCTTGCTGATAGGCTGTTGTTTTGATAAACCATTGTTTCATTTTCTTTCTCTCGACAACTGCACCCGATCTCCAACCCCGTCCTTGAGCGTCAACCTGTTCGTTTGCCAATACAGTTTGATCTACCGAATCCCAGTTGACTTCCTGCTCATCCTGGTAAGCAATCCCATTTTTGAACATCTGAATAAAGAACCACTGAGTCCATTTGAAATAATTCGGATCGTTGGTTTGAATTTCTCTTTCCCAGTCAAAGTCGATGTTCATTGACTCCAACTGTTCCTTCATTTTTTGAATATTACTCTGTGTCCAGACTGAGGGGCTTTGATTATTGGCGATCGCCGCATTTTCGGCTGGCAATCCAAAAGCGTCCCATCCAATCGGATGAATAACGTCTTTGCCGATCATCTTTTGATAACGAGCGATGACATCAGAAGTAATATAATTCCGTGCGTGTCCCAAGTGAATATTCCCTGAAGGATAAGGGAACATCGGGACGATATAAAATTGATTCATTTTGCTCCTTCTGTTTTTATTATTTAGTTAATTTAATGTTTTGAATTTGGGATCTATTTATTTAGATCCCAACCGATTAAAGTTATCCGAACACTTCAATCAAGATCGATTCAGGATACAGGTTGACATTACCAAATCGCGGATCGTGAATCTGTTCGATAACAATTTCTCTGTCTCGACATAATCGGGCGGCAGCTTTTCCTTTTGAAGATGCGGTAGCGCCGGAAATCTCCAATCCTTCCTTTTTCGCGTAGCCTAAGACAGTATATTTATACCCTCCAGGTGACTTATATCGCCCCTGTTCGCATTCAATAGCGGTTATACGGATTTCGGCTTGGTCTAGTTGTTTCTGTTGTTGCGCTGACTGACGTTGCAACGCGGCTAAACGGGTCGCGGTACGGGCGATCATTTCCATTTCCGAGATAGCATCAAGTTCGTCGCCTCTTAATTTGGCTACTTTCTCGCATTCGAGAAAGTAGAGGCGAATCTCCCGTCCTTTTTCCGTTCCTGCCATCATTCCCATCACCTTGAATGCTTCGACGGTTAAACGGATAGATTCGCTAGGACGACCAGCCGAAGGGTTTTTCAACATCTCGGTTGAATAATCTACACCGATAACAAGACTGCTTAATTTGCGTTTTGCTGATGCCTTGTTTGCAAAGCCTAACCATTCCCAGGCATCATCAAAATCCACTGGATACTGATCCGTAGAGTTTAAGAGCGTAATCGCCAAATCTTTGCTAAAATCGATCATGTTGTTCCTCTGTGAAGGATTTAACAGCCCTTGGGTATTTGCGTACCGCGAAGGGCATTTGCTATCTTATTATAGCCGATTATCGGGCAGATATCCCCCAAAACATAAGATCGATCAATTCTATTCCCATCTCTTGATCAACTCGAAAATATCATCAATATCTTGATTATTCTCCAGTAGCGCAATCAAAATTCGTTCAACAGCTAAACCAGTTCCATTTAAAGTATTGGCATATTTTCCGTTCAGTTTGATATTTGCACGTTTGGCTTGAAAATCGGTGCAGTTGGTAACAGAAGCAACCTCCATCCATTCTTGATTCCCTGGGGTGTAAACTTCAATATCGTAGGTTTTGGCGGCTGCAAAACCCAAGTCTCCGGTGCAAAGTTCTACAATCCGGTGAGGGAGTTTTAATGCCTTAATTAAGCCGAGAATTGTGTCTAATAACCAGAGATGCTTTTGCTCGACTTCCTCTGGGGTGCAGATGATATACAGTTCAATTTTGTTGAAGCAATGAACTCGTTTTATCCCTTTATTGTCTTTACCGTAAGCAATCTTTTCTCGGCGGAAACAAGGGGTAAACGCGACATATTGTTTCGGCTCTCTCAGGTTTT
>Ga0209229_10000797_pt1 | contig 12980 bp, 14 predicted proteins | sample SanBayMetagenome_FD_187466 | JGI IMG/M metagenome (GOLD analysis project Ga0209229, IMG submission 187466) | Freshwater and sediment microbial communities from dead zone in Sandusky Bay, Ohio, USA (SPAdes) (version 2) | ecosystem: Environmental > Aquatic > Freshwater > Lentic > Sediment... | reverse complement strand
AAGCATCATCAGACAACTTACACTCAGCGTTAATAGCTTGCCTTTTTGCTTCAATGTCTTTAGCATTTCTATTCACCTTCTCTTTAATCAAATCTTTATTCTTACTCACTTCAGCTGCCAACTTTTCATTGGCTTTGGCGGATTGTATTTCTGCTTCTTTTATTTTAGCTTGCATCTCAGCTATTCTAGCACGATACGACATTTCTGTGGCATATCCTCCTTCAAAGAATACACCAATTACTAATAATACTATACCTAACTGTCTGCCAACCAAAGCGTATGGTTGAATTATAGGTATAAATCTAACAAGCGATCCTATAAATGTTAATACAAGTCCAAGAATGACCAGACCATGTATTGCCCATTGTAAAATCCAATCAGGTATGAATGACAAAAACCACATATTAAGCCTTTGGAGATTTTCTCCTGATAGACAACATTACAGGACTTGTTCTTTTCTTTCTATTAACAGCACTAGCACTAATAGGATCAGTAGATGTTGCAACACCAGTTACATTTGTTGGTCCTGCTGAACCACCCACCACACCATCTTCATCTATAACTCTCATTGACCATTCTTCTTCACCTTCTAAAACCAGAATATCAAGTTCTTCATTTTTCTTACGACCTTGACAATGAGCTTTCTGAGAAAATCCTTTTGGATTATTACAATCAATACTACGTTTGTATTTGTCTGTCCACTTTTCTTCTACTGTTTCTTCTGGTACACAATTAGGCACCATACGATTACCTTTTTTCTTCATACCTCTGGCAACATAACCTCTCCAACAGGCTTCAAAAACACTTTCAGTCTTTACATTGATTGGTGCACCACGGCGTTCTGGATTAGGATCCTCTCTACGCTTTCTACGAGCAGCTGAAGCACGAGCTTCTTTACCAATGGCGTGTGCTTTGGCTTGAGGTAAACACTTTGGTTTGCCTTCACCTGGTTCTCTTGCACAATCACCTTTGATATTACCTTTGGTGTCCATGCGAACCCACTTTTGTTTAAACCATTGGCGTAAATCTTCACCAAGGTATTCTTTGAAAGATTGCATCAGCAGTTCCACTTTCTTAATGCTTTGTTGATACGGCTATCTGGATCATTTGCTGTCTTAGCAGATGTTAATCGTTTCTTCATACCACCCATACGAGCACAAAATGATTTTCTACGATTGGCTGCTTTAGAACCTGGTTTTAGTTTAGATGGCTTTGTTGTAACAGCCATCGACAATTTAGAACCTGGATTTTCTCTACGATACGAAGCAATACCTTTACGATTTAGACCACCTTCTGGATCTTTACCTGCAGCACGTTGCCATGCTGGAGATTTTTCATCCAAGTATTCTTCGTTTACAAACTGTTTGAATGTTTTCATATTTGCCTCAATATCTCTGCGACATTAACATCTATTGGAACTTCTGCAACAGATATATTTTTACCTTTAATTCCGTAAATCATATCTGGCATAATATTTAAATAAGATAAAAAAGTTTTCAATATATCATAATCTCTTTCATCTATCTTATAGAATAATATTCTGGCTGTTGGTTCTGGACCAAAAACATTATTCAATAAAATAATGTGATTTAATATCAACCTCTCTTTAAGAGATTTTGTTACTTTATATCTACGAAATAAACGCTTCAAATATTTTGTTCGTTTAATATCACTTTCAAATTCAGATAAAATACAATGTGGTGCATTATAACACTTCATTGCGTATATCAAAAAATTATCATCATTTAAATCATCAATCATTATATCATTCTTCTTCTATATCTGGTTCCTCTGAAGAAAGATAATCATCTAACTCATTTTCATCAGAAATCATCGCTTCAACATCATAGTAACCATTATCATCCATTTCATAAGAAAAATAAAAATAATATTGAACTTCATCCAAATTATTCATCTTCTCTACTGTGCCATTCAATTCGGCACCCGAACGAGCACCGAATTGGTCTATATGCACAATTTCTTCACCCATGTCTAAATCGTGAAATATTACTTTAGGGAGAGTTATGCCAAACAAAACTAAAACTTTACTTACACGATTCCATGCTGAGTATGGATTTATATTGTTTCCTGCTACAGCTAATGCTAGGTTGTGATTCAACTCTTGGCGGGTTGTTTTGTCCGCCAAGTTTGAACCACTTTTTTCAATATGTGCAGTAGGAATTGAATCATGTCCTTCTACAACAAATTGCTTAAATCCCAACATTATAGGCCAGAGAATACTGAGTTGGTACTTGTATTTCCAGAGCTTACGTTTAGTGCGCTTGGATTAGCAAGAACAACCAATGTTTCTCTTAGTTGGCGTTTTGTACCGTCATTGTTCACTTTGTATGTGAAACGATTCCAACCTTGATGAATACCACTATTTGCACCAGCAATCAAAGCATTAGCTAAACGAGTGCTTGTTACCATGATGGTATCGTTAGCAAAACGAGAAGCTGTGTTTGTGCCGTGATTAATGGCTGTGGCAAATTCAATGGTTTGACCAGCAGCAATTGGTGCAACTGTGTTGTTAGCAAATTGAATACGAACATTGGCTGCACCTGTTCTTATAACTGCAACGCTGTTATTACCACGTTTGAAATCAATATCATTAGGATCAATGATAGATGTGTCAAAGAAACGGGATAAGCCGTTATTTGCAGTTGCATAAACATACATTCCGTTCGCAATACCAGATAGCGTTGGATTGGTTGTAAATATGATTTCGTTGGTGCCTAATGCTGTCGCATTGGCGGTTATTAATGCGGCTACTGGACGAACCTCTCTATTTTCTGGAAAGTTTGGCTCGTTGTTGGCTCGGTCTGTGTTTCCCCATAATGGCATTTTTTTCTCCTTATTAACCTTGGGTTGTGTTACTATTTATCTGTTTTTCTATCGCTGATTTGATTATCAGGTTTTACTGGTTTTCTCATTACTGGATCAATTTCCAAAGTATCTCTGGTTTGACCAGTTAATGTTTTTCCACCTTTTAAAATCATAGCAGCTTGGGTATCATCGTCACCATAAACCTCTTGTTTTTCGGCTTTTGGTTTCTTACCATATGTTGCTACTGATTTATCTTCTTTTTCATGGTCATATAGTTCTTCTTTGACCATCTTGTGTTTCTTGTATAATGACTTAATCATACGAGCTGATTTAGACATTTCTTTTCTTTTGGAATATGTTGGTTCCCTATCATCAGCTTGAGTTCCCATATCAAAGGCTGTTTGTGTTGCGGCCTGTGAATCTTGGTATACATCTTCTTTCATCTTTAGTTCATCTTTTCTTTTACCAAAAGTATTATGAACAAGAGTGTCTAATTTTTTATGAAATTTAGTTTCTTTTGTTTTGCTTACACCAGCTGATTCGGATGTTGGTTTGTAACCAGTCTGACGGTCTATTGACCGGTCAATGCCAGCAGAAACCTTTTTAATCCTTGCATTGCGAGGTTTTGTAGAAGTTTCACCTGGTTTTTTATTTGAATATGAAAAGTCTGTTAAACGCTTCTTATGATAAGATTTAACAGTAGACATCTTCAATTCATCAATCTGTTCAACTTCTTCTTTAACAGTAGTGTGTCGTTCTACTTTTGTTAGTCGGCAGCCTTCTTTACATTTTTCATTTGCTTGGCGAATTGCATCATCGTCATCTTTTGCAATCAACAAATTCATTCCTGTCCACTCACCTGTTTTTGGATCTTCATAATGAGCGGCGTGTGTATGTGAATCATTTTTTTCAGCAAGGTCAATTTCTTCTTTAACAGATTTCCAACCACCACCCATTGCTTTGTATTTTTTAGAAGCCCAACCATTGGCATATGCGGATGGATATACTGCAAACTTAGATTTGGCAGCTGCTTTGGCTCGAGCCCATTTTTCTGGACTTGTTGGCACATTCTTCTCATCAATCTGTTCAGCCTCTTCATCAATACCACTTCCATGAAATTTATGAGCAATATGCATGGCCAACTTTTCATGGTTTTCTTTTGGTACATCGGTACTTCTTAAATATCTTAAAGCTGACTGGTGAACTTTGTTATCATCTCCAGCATCACTATTATAAGGAGCGTGTTCAGAATTTGTCCATTTATCAAAGTGATGTTGAACTTCTGAACTAGAAACTTCATTAATAGTTTCTTCTTTATTCAGATGTTTTGCTAAGCGGTCAATAGCAGCAGTCATACCAGAACCATCTTTAGATTGTTTCTTCTGAATCTCATCGTGTTTCTTTTCTCTTTCAGCTGCAGCTGCACGAAACTTTTCTAGTGCCGTAGGTTTCTTTTCTTCAGAAAATGACCGTTTAGCCATAATCTTAGCCAACTTACTCATTGCCTTTTTGCGGGGTTCAGCACGTTTAGGATCTTTACTGGTTGTTTTGAGAACATAAGATGCCAATGTTTCTGGTGCTAATTCATTCATTTGCTCAACTTCTTCCGTTTGTGCTCGTTGTTGTTTCATTTTGTCTGCAACAGTAGTTGAAACAAAATTGATTGGATCATCAAACTGATGGTCACGCCTCCATTTATGAAACTCTGAAGATTTTGCATGAGATATTTTTGTATCTTTACTAACAAAATCTGGATTGATACCACGAGATTTAAGATAAGCGTGTAATTCACTTCTTTCACTTTCGGTGATACCAGCACGAACAGACCATGGTTCATTTGGGTCGGTGCCAAAGGTGGGTTTCTTATCACCTCTAACAATTAGTTTTAATTTTTTTGCGTCCATGTTTTCACCTTAACCGTTATTTCCTGGAGCTTTACCCAACATCTCTGTTTTGATTCGTTTCATAGCCGAACGAGCCAAATCTCTGGCACGGGACATTGGTGTATGTTTTGCACCTGACTTATCTGTTACTGTGCTACCAATTTTCTTGTATGGTTTATCAAAAGGTGGTTGGTCAGCATTAGTCACAAAAGGAACTGTATCGGACTCAGGTTGTTTACCTTCTGAAACACCACGAGCTTTCGCTAAGTTTTCCTTTGAAGAAATAGAATCTTTACTTCCAGCTTTAGCATCGGCAACAGTCAAAGGTTTGTCACCACGAGCCTTTCTAATGAAAGCTGGAATATCAGACTTTTTTACTTCTTCTTTCATTGGACCTCCACGAAATTTTACTTTTGTGGACTTAGCGTCAGAACCAGGACCAACATCATCTTTTTGTGCTGTTGGCTCTTGACCTTTTAGTGTATCTTTGGTACGAACTTTAGGATCAATTTCTTCTTCAACAGTATCTTCTTTCATTGCCTGTTTAGTAGCAGTAGCATACATTACAGACTTAGCATCTTTTCCATAACGCTGTCTGAAACCAGCAAAACCTTTTTTCATTGACTTAACAATCTTCTCACGCTTGGCCATTTCGGCGTCAGTCATTTCTTTTTCTTCAATCTGCTCTACTTCTTCTTTGTGCATCTTATCAACGTGCTTGGCAACTTCACCATCTTTACCATGCATCTTCTTTTCGTGCTTCTTTACTTCATCGTCACAAGAAGCTTCTGTTACACTTTTTTCACCACGAAGAATTTTAAAATCTTGAGCATCAATTTTATTATTTTTATTCTTATCAATCTTGTGTTGTTTACCTTTAAGAGCTTCAATTAGTTTGTTCTTAAATTCATGGCTTTCATTTGTTCCACCAGATTTCTTCTTATCACCTAAAGCTTTTTTCATTGGTTCTTTTTTGTCGCCATCTTTATCAAAGTCTAAAAAGTCTGGTTTGGCAGCTTCATCGTATCTGCCTTTGGTTTTCTCATAATCTTCTTTGTCTTTTTGAATTAAGTCTTTTGTTTTAGGACCTTTGAGTGTATCAATGTCTTTTTTAACTTGGTCACGGCGAGCTTTGGCTGAATTGCCATATGAAGAACCGTAAACTTTCATGCCAGTTGCAGTAGCTACTTTTTCGGCTTCAGTAACAGGTTGTTCCTCTGTAATTTTTTTAACAGCTTCAGCAACTGAATTCATTTTAAGTTTATTAACAAACATTTTATTTCTCCTGTTTCTTTTTCTTTTTAATTTTTATTTGTGTGCCAATATTTCTATCCGCATCTTTATATGATTGCATCGGTTCAAAATTAGTAGCGCCATTCAAAGTTCCACCTACACCCATATCGGATATAGAAATGTCATTTTGAAAGCCTTTATATTCTTTAATTGTTTTTCTAAAACTATTAAATTCTTTTTGTTCTCTGTATGTTACATCGCCTAGACCGGACATGGGATATACTGTTCCCTGCTGGCGTGTATCAAATTCTGGCCCCACACCTGTGGTGTTCCGTAGTCTTTGACTTACGGTTGGGGCATCTACTATTCGTTTCTTCTTTACTTTCTCTTTGTCTTTGGAGAAGTTGGTTTCTTTTGGCTCCGGGTTGACTTGGAGGGTTGGCTCTTGGGCTTCGCTGTAGGTTTTGAAGGTGTAGGTTTTTGTTCGTTTGCCTGCGTTGTATTTGATGTCATCGGACTGGGGCTCGTTGCCTCGGTTGTCGGGGCTGATGCTGTCTGGTCCGTCTGCTTTGGGCAGGCCAGTTCGGATGAGGCGGGCTTTATTTTCAAATAGTCTAGAATTGCTTTTAACATTTTTTTCTTCCTTAATTAAGTTGTCACCTGTATTTAACTTACCATGTTTTTCTAACCAAGACAAAGATATATCACCATAGACTTTGCCTTCAATGAAGTTATGAATATTTAGGTAAGTTTGAGTTATATCTTCTTCAATTGATTCCAAAGAGCCTGTATTATCTACTTGTATAAACCGGTCAAAGGATTCTGAAAAAAGTTGTTTGTTTTTCTGAGCTTGTGACCACTTGTCATAACGAATAGATTCAACCATCATACGAGATAATTTGGTATTTCTTTCTTGGCTTACCTCGTTTGTAGTATTAACAAATACCATCATGGTCGAATAACCTAAATCTTCCAATTCTTCTTTGATATGGTTGATTTTATCAATACTGTCTGCTGGTCCATTAATAATTAAAGGACCACGGTTTCGAATGGCTTCTCTACGGAAATCATTGGTTTTTTCAGATAATTTTTGTTTATCAGCAAGATAATCGTATGCCTGACTTGAATTTAATTCTACTGCACGAGATTCTGGTATGGCTTCACGAATGATAATATCTTTACCAGAACCAGGTCCACCTGTTACGAATATTGCTTTAAAAAGACCACGATTGACATTTTCATGTATTCCCATACCTTTACGAGTATCATGGTACAGTTCTTTTGCATGGTGTTCAGGTACGTGCTCTGGTACACCTTTTTTGAATTCTTTGTAATTACCTGAAGCCGCATGGCCACGCATCTTGGTGCCAGACATACCTTCAGAACCTTCAGCATCTGGATCACGATGACCAGCAGAATGAACAGTAATCTTTTTAAAGTTATAATGCCCATGTTTACCTTTTACACCATTATATTTGTGTAATGAATCTTTAAATTCTTTGACACGGTCAGAACCAACAACTACATGAAGATGAGTTACACCTTGTTTGTGTAATTCGGCCGCATGATGAAAAATAGATGGATGTTCTTTTGAAGAACTTTTAATGTTTGTGCCTGGTGCGTATCGTTTAAGATGTTTAACTTTTTGTTCACCAGACAATGGATTCTTCTTGGAATCTTGTGAATGAGATGCCACAACAGTATGACCTGCATTATGTTTATCTGCAACTTCTTTGACTTTATGAATAAGTTTAAGATGTCCTGTTGTAGGAGGATTCATGCGGCCAAAAGTCATCACATGATGTTTCTGTAATGATTCAGCTTCTTGAACTATCTCTAAAAATGATTTCATTCTGGTTTTTTAATTTTTTTAGGTTTTAAGGTGCCTTCAGTACCAACAAAGTTGATAGAACTTGCCATCGGTTGTGAATTAAATTTTGATGCGACCGTAATTAAATGATTTCCGGCCGTGTCATTTTCATCTTTGTGTGCATAAACTCTAATACCATTTCCACCACTTTTTTCAAATGTAAAATGGTGAGCTCGGCTTAATGCATCCACATGAGCAGAAGAATCTGTTTCCATTCCATGTGCGTGTGCACCATATTCTCCTTTTTTTGTTCCATAACCTGAAGCAACTATATATGGCGTTCTTTCGTTAGTATTATCTTCTTCTTTACTTTCATTTGTTCTAAAATGATTAGAAGCCAAATGTTTTCTAATTTCTTCTGTAGGTAATTTATTCAACTTATTAAAATAAGATTCCCTTACACTATTTAATATTTTATTACCTTCTTCTTTTGCATGATCCAAATGTTCTTCATTGCCAGATTTACGAAGCCATTGTTTTCTGCCTTCGGCATTTTCTTTTTTGCTACTTAAAGGTAAATGTGATATACCTTTTCTTTCAGCAAAATCATCTAGTTTAGGATATTCATCTTCATGCCATTTTTCACCAAGAGATTTGGCTATAGGTGTTAATCCTGGATTTGAAATTCTTTCAGCGCCTTTGCCTTCAGTATTTTCCATATTAGATTTTGCTGAAATACCAGGGTATATTGTTCCATGTTTTTTATGTGGTACTTTAAGCATAACATCTGAAGTATTGTCTTTACTTTCAATATTGAGACCTGTTATTTTTTTTATTGCACCTTTACCAGCACTTAGATGAACACTTTTTGCTTTGGTTAAATCAATACCTCTTTTTTTATATTCTAGTATAGAGGCTTGAGCCATATGTTTAGCCCTTTGGCTTTGATGTTCATATTCTTCAGGACTTATTTTTTCTTTTGATGCATCATGTCTGGATTGTGCGGATGTTTTTTCTTCTTCAGTTTCACCTGGTCTAGTGTCTTTTAATCCTGCAGCTTTGGCTAAATGATGAGCCAATAAAAATTCATTTACATTTGAACGATGTGTTGATTCTTTGTTGGCATCGGCCTGACTACGAGCTTGCTGAATCACCTGTTCAACAGATTTTTTATTTTTTGAAGATATTTTCTCAAAAATAAACGAAAGGCCAATCATTTTATATCATATCCTTTTTTTCTCAAAATTCTTATAGCGGCAGATTCACTATCGGCAAAAATTGTTGCAACTGATTTTCCTCCAGAATAAAGTCCGTAATGACCATTGCCTTCTTTACGAATATGTAACGCATGGCCAGTTAAATGGTGTGAAGCAATTGCTCCATGTAAAGATTTGGTGTATTCTTTAAATGACTTCATTGTGGATCGTTTTCGTAATCTACTTTAACTGCTTTTTTCTTTGTCTGTTTAGGTTTATCTTCTATTGAAGGTTTTCTTACTTTCAATAGATTGGCTCTTGCAAACTCAGCTCTATTAACCAATTTGGTTGGTTCGCCACCATAGTTAACAACAAAACCTTCAGGTCCTGTTGGCTTACCATCAATGTGATGTTCTAAACCGCCAGTATTTTTTTCTAAATTTTTCACCAATACATTTTTTGCTTGTTGTAAATGGTGATGCATATTTAGGAGGTTATTATAGTGTTCGGCATTACCTTCAATATGTTGCACATGAGATTTGGCTTCTGTTTCTTTTCTTGATTGTGCTGCTGGTGTTTTTAATTTGGATGCAGCTTTAACAAATTTATTTTGTATGTGTTTTTGTAAACCTTTTGCTGTAGGTTTTTCACCTGTTCTAACAGTTTGATTAATATATGTTTCTAAATGACCACCTTCACCACGATGAGGTTCTGTGACATGATACATTTGTTGACCCATTTTATCGTGTATTTTTTGTGCAGAGTCAATATGTTTTCTAAATTGTTCTTGGTCTTTTTCTGAATAGTTTATTTTCGATGAATCATGTTCAGCTGATTTATGCCAAACATCTTCGTGTTGTTTGAAATTATGAACATCAGGACTAGCATCCGCTTTCATTGAAGCAATATCGTTACCATGATATTGTTGATGAACTACTACACCAAACTTAGCTTTACGAATTCTATCACCTTCTTCACCTTTGGCTGAATATGTGATTGTGTTTGGAGTAAATGAAACACCATGTTTTGTTTCTTTTTTATCTTCACCACTAAACATTACATCACCTTGATACACACCTTTTTTTGGTGACACTTTAGGTAAGTGTTCTAATGCGTGTTTTAATTTCTCAACCAAACCTGGTGCATGGCCATGGTTTTTTTCAATATCTTTATTTGTATAGTTGATTTTTGGATTTTTATTGAAAGCTGATTTTGATGCTACAAAGAATTTACCGGTTTCTGGATGATGACCAAATACTAATGATGGAGAACCATCATATTTCATGGTTAATGCGGTGCTGTGACCACCAGATTTAATGTGCTCATGTGCTTGTTGTAATGCACCAACTGCGTGACCAAAACCTTCGGATCCTTTTTGTAGAGGTCTGTCCTCAGCATGAGTTATATGCTTGAGTTTACCACCCTCATCTTCCTCTTTGAGAAACATTGAAAACGAAAACATTGATTTCCTTACTAGATATGCAACACACTTTGGTTGCCGGTTTGCTTATTTATACAACTTCTCAATCTTTATGGCACAAACCGTTTCCAACGATTAAATTATTGGGTTAGATATATACGACCCAAATTTGTTGGATTTTAATTCCATTTAGTACCTTCAAAGTCCAGCCAGTAGGTCGACATTTTTCCTTTACCTTCTATTAAATAAAATGGTAAAGTATGAACTAATCCTCTACTGGATCCGTAGTATATCAGGTCTTTAGGTCCTCTGTCAAGAGCCCAAGCAAAATGGCTAGAACCTGTATCACCACCCACAAAGACTTCGGCTGTGGTAATGTGGTAATAATTCTGAACAAAATTGGTAGAATACCGCCAACCTTCAAATGGGCAACTTTCGGTAGGTGCACCTTTTTTACAGATTACTTTTTCATAATCTTTATATTCTTCGGTAGAATATTTGGCAATAATCTGTTCATATACATCCTTTGGCCAGTTACGCCATTGATTGTATGGAGCATCAAATAATGGAAATACAGCAATCTTCTTTTCCATTGGTGCATTGTTTGGTATTTTTACCAAATCACCAGATATATCTCTGAAATCCCAAACATTAACTTTTCTCCAAGGCAATGATTGTTCACCTGGTTCTGATGAAAAATAGTTAGTCATCTTCAACATTATCTCATAGAATGTTTGACAATGTGTGTCAGAGCTAACATTTCCAGGTTTCAAGTGAAACTGAATCATTGGATCATTGTTGATTTTTCGTATATGTTCTAATACATTAGCAACAGCAATCATGTCACCATTTCGGACTGTGCCAAAAGTTCCTGGTTCAATATTGATAATCATAGAACAACATCTTTCACATAAACCAATTTAGATTTACGGTCACCATAATAATGACGAATGAAATCAAACTCAACAGGATGTCCGTCCCACATTCTCATATCTTCGTCCCAACAAACAATTGTTTCTTTGTTCATTAAGTCAGCAAGAATACCAATACCTGTAAAAGTGCTAATAAAAGGTTTAGGACTATTTTTAATCATATTCAAATTATACATTAATGACATATCATAATTCAAATAAAACACTTTTGACCAATCGGGATTTACACCATCACGAACAACATGAGTTTTTCTACGATTGTCAATTGTTGAATGATTCCACCTATCACCAATGATATATTTGTTGGTACTTTCTATGGCAATGCCATTCATAGGATTAATCACTAATTCAAAGTTATCATCAACTTTAAAATCAAATCCATAATTATCACGAATCCAATTTTCATAACGGCAAGTTTCAACTGGCCGATTTTTATCATCTTGGTCCATACGAGTCCAAGAACTTAACTTGATTGCACCATGAGAGAAAACTTCATCACTAAATTCAACATTGTTAATACATGGTTGCTGTAACAGAAGTTCTTTGATACCATTAAATTTTCTCATTTCACCACGAATAATTAAATCAATTGGTCGTTTGTCAAAGAGAGATAGGCCAGAGATTACTGGTAAAGCATTAGCAAAATCACCTAGGTTGGCGGTACAATCAATTTGAATTAACATTATATTCCTTAAAAGCTACAAACCAGTCATTACTAGAAACTTTATGTAGCTCAAACAATTCTGGTTTTTGTAAATATGACATCAACAATAAAGTTTGGTCATCATCTATTAAATTATTTTTAATTAATTCACCAACATTATGGTGAACTAACTGTTCTAATATAGGCCAAACATCTTTACCTGCAACAATACATGGTCCAGTAACATGAACATCATTATTGAAAATCACATCTTCAATGTAGGTACCTTCTTTCCAATCTTTTAGAGTAAAGAAATGAATCTTGTCTTTGGCAAAAGGATACTGCCATTTCTTTACTTCGTTACGAGTAGATTCTTCACGACAATAACCAAAATCTAACCAAGCAACTAACTCTGTTTTTATTAGATTTGTTTGCATGGCTTTTGTAACAAAAGACGATTTAAGTAGATTGACGAGAACGTAGTCAGCATTCCAGTATTCTGGATTTTTTACTTGCATGGGATTTATTTTGGCTTGATATTGTGGGTCTTTTTGAACCTTAGTAATTTCTTCCCTTAGTTTTTCAAAACTATTAGGAAAATCAAGCGCTAGAATTTCGGTTGGTCTATCTTGTCTTATAAACTTTATATCATTTATAAATTCTTTTGATGTATAGACGACCATTGGATTATCAAGTTTAGCCATGTGACCAAACCTGTCAAAGTAAGTTTTATTGGTTCTGTGTAGGTAATGTGGTAAACCTTTATCTGGTGTCCAATCACCACGACCAATATCAAAGAAAGCGGTAACTATTGTTATGTCATTCATATTTTTCTAGCCACAAATAATATACTATTATATTCTTTTTTAGTGTTAATGTCAAGCGTTGCATACTGAAAATCATTGGTTAATTTATCACTATATTCTTTACCGTAAGAAATATTTTCCACATCTTCAATAATCAAAACACCACCTTGATTTAATTTAGGTACATATAAATCTAAAAATTCTAAATGGCTTTCTTTTGTATGTGGACCA
>Ga0209229_10000794_pt1 | contig 13019 bp, 10 predicted proteins | sample SanBayMetagenome_FD_187466 | JGI IMG/M metagenome (GOLD analysis project Ga0209229, IMG submission 187466) | Freshwater and sediment microbial communities from dead zone in Sandusky Bay, Ohio, USA (SPAdes) (version 2) | ecosystem: Environmental > Aquatic > Freshwater > Lentic > Sediment... | reverse complement strand
AATAAAGAATATAACTGAGTAAATGCTCATGAAATATGCTCAAAAACCTCAAGATATGGTAATTTTGTTAAAGGTTCACTGTTTAGGTTCGGAGTGGACTTATGATGATTTGGCAAAAAGTTTGAATGCCAGTTCTTCGGTGGTACATGATGCTTTAAGGCGTTGTCAGCAGTGCCATTTATATAACAGCAAAAAAAGGAAGGTTTTAAAAGGGGCTGTGGAGGAGTTTTTGATTCATGGTTTAAAATACGTTTTTCCGGCTTATCCTGGGGCGTTGGTGCGGGGTGTACCCACAGCCCATTCTGCTGAACCGTTGAAGGGGTTATTAATGATTGATGATCTAAATCCATTAGTATGGCCTTCAGCAACAGGAAAGGTAAAGGGTCAGGAAATTACGCCTTTGTATGGGTCTGTACCGGAGGTGGTAGGGGCGGATTCTTTATTTTATGAGTTATTGTGTTTGGTGGATAGTTTACGGGTGGGTAAGGTGCGAGAACAGGAATTAGCCGCAGTAGAGTTAAAAAAGAGGCTGTATGACTCATCCTCAGATTAGGAATTTGGAAAGGGTGGCGACGGTTTTGGCGGCTGTACCAGAGCGTTTTGTGTTTACGGGGGGCGCTACGATTTGTCTTTATGTGGATGAGATTTTACAGGATGAATTGCGTCCTACTTTAGATGTAGATTGTGTGGTAGAAATATTTTCGAGGTCTGAGTATTATACTTTAATGGAACGCTTGCGAGAAGTTGGTTTAGAGGAATGTACAGAACCAAATGCTCCGTTATGTCGGTGGCAATATCAGGATTTAATCATAGATATTATGCCTTGTGAACCTGGGGTTTTAGGGTTTAGTAATCGTTGGTATGGTGAGGGGATTAAGAATGCGATCGCCTATAATTTACCCAGTGGGCAAGTCATTGATATTTTTTCTCCGGTTTACTTATTGGCCAGTAAAGTCGAGGCTTTTTTAGGGCGGGGTAAGGATTTACGCTTGTCTAAGGATGTAGAAGATATTGTAATTTTGTTAGATGGTTGTGAGGTTTTGGAGGCGGAGTTTAATCGGACTAGGGGAGAGGTTAAGGATTTTCTAGGGTCTTGGTTTCGGGAAAATAGGGAGAATTTACAGGAAGCGGTGTTAAGTTTTTTACCCACTTCTAGTGTAGACCGGGAAGATTTGGTGATTGATTTAATTGAACGTTTTGGTCAGGTTATTTAAGGATACAATGTCTTTTTTACTACAGGGCGAAAATAGAAGGTTCGTGTCATCAGGTAGTGAATCAACTCATTATGTTCCAACGTTTTGATTAGAACAACTGTTCTGCACAGCCACCCCCGGCAAGCATTCTTAGATATTTAGTTTAATTTCTTGGATATATTTGGTTATTTTGTTGACTGACAGAAGAAGAATATCAAGAAAATCTGAAGAATTACGTCAATCGCACCAAATGGGATTAAAGTCTTCTGTAAGTGTTGTAATTTAAGTATCAAGATAGATTGAAGTTTGGGGTGATGAGAATTAGGGGAGAACTTAGGTTTGCCCAATGTCCTCAGAAACCCTAATCCGACTAAAAGTTCAACAATTCTGGAGCCAGAACCGGGAGTTATGGATTGTTACATTGCTGTTACATTTGCCCCAGTTCAGGGATTTATCGAAAAATCTCGAAAACTGCGAGACCTTTATGGTGCATCATTAATCCTTTCCTATCTAACTTATAGATTAGTGAAAGAAGCTGAAAAAAGCTGTCAAGTTTTGTCGCCCGGTTTGATTAATATTCCAAAAGGAATGCCTAATCGAATCTTGTTAAGAGGAGAGTTTAGTGAACAACAAGCTAGGGATGCACTACTAACAGCATGGAAACAGATTTTGAAACAATGCCGAAGTTGGGTTGAAAATCACTTACCTCAATATACTTATGATTGGGAAGAACAATGGCAACATTGGGGAAATTATAGCTGGGAAATTTTTCGAGGTGAAGGTAAAAGACCAAAAACTGCGATGGAAGATTTGGAGGAACAAAAACTGTCTCGGAACTGGATTGCTTTAAACTGGGTTGGTGAAAGCTCTAGTTTAACAGGAACCGATGCGATCGCTCACCCTGGATTAGGTTGTAAAATCCTAGACCCTAGAAAAGCATTATCTGCTCCTGAACGCCAAGCTATAAAACAATTCTACACAGATTTATCCTTAGCTTTAGAAACTCATCCAGAAACCCAAGAAGAAGAAGATTTAGAAGAAGAAATCTCATTGACTGCTGAAGTTTCAGACCCAGAAGTACAACCCGAAGGCAAATTTCTGTCTGATTCAGAACGCCTGAGTATTCCTGAATTAGTGAAGCGATTAGTCACTCGCAGTGATATTAGCCAATCGTTAGAAATGCCATTTTTAGGAAGAAGTTTTAAGGATATTGTTCGCCGTCCTGAAGATAGCAACCCCAATTCAGATGGACAGTGGACAGGTTGGTTTATGGGAGATGGGGATAAGGTTGGAGATAGACTTAAAGAAATTGCTGAGGAAGAAGGTGATCAAGGACTTCAAGAATTTAGTAAAGCAATGCGGAAATGGGGAAAAAACTTTGCAAAAGAGTTTCCTAAAAAGAAATTAGGCCGAATTGTTTATGCAGGAGGAGATGATTTTTTAGGAGTTATTTATAGTCGTAACCCAAAACAATCGATTCCTCGTCAAACCATTATTGATTGGTTAATGGAACTTCCTCAAGAATGGGCTAAACATGAACAAGCAATTACGCTTAGTTTAGGGTTTGTTTGGGCGGCTTCTGGTGTTCCCCAACGGGATATTTTACAACATTGTCGCGAAGCTCAAGAACGCTCTAAAAATTTAGGACGCGATCGCGTTACTATCCGAATCGTTTTTAATAGTGGCCAATATGTGCAATGGACTTGTCCTTGGCACTATTTAAGAATTTTACAACAATATCAAGATCGAGAAAAAGGGCAAAATTGGAGCCATGTTTATCAGGATTTCGCTTATCTCCGATCTCGCCATGTTATTGATTTAAGTTTAACTGAAGAGCAAGAAGATTTAATTGATGAAAGAATTGCCCTGGCTTTAGTTAAAATCTATTTTCAGAGCGAAGATGAATATTTATCTTTGGAACGAGAGAAAATAGTTGGTAAAGATTCATCCTTAGAACTGATCTTCTGGATTAATAACTTAATTGAGGTGGGATGGCAACTGTGTTCCTAAATCAAATAGTTTTATAGATAGATAATTAATTAAACTTTTGCGTTCAGGTACTTAGGATGACTCAAGAAAAAAAATGCCCTCGATTTCAATATCTGATTACAGTTACGCCTTTAGGATTAATGTATGGAAGCGCAGGCGGTTTTCTTTCTCCTGAAAATTTAGTGGGACTTTCTCGTTCTAAATTTCCTCCCGAAGCTGCTACTTTATCAGGGCTTATCTTTAGTTCTAGCCGAGAAAAAAATCAAACCAAAAGTGCATTAAAAAAAACAGAGATTCAAAAACAACTTCGGGATAACTTGTATGTAGCTGGGCCGTTTTGGGCGAAAATAGATGCTCCTGAATTTTTTTATGTCCCAATTCCTTGGACGAAAATTATTTCTGATGACGGTTGTGATGAATGGTTTATTAAAGACCAGAAATGGCATAGACAAAACTCTGATCTTGAACCCGAATATCAATGGCAAACAATTAATAGTTGGAATCATCCCCCTGATCTGATTTTAGAAAATGAAAATGCAGCTAAACCGCCTTGGAAATTTATTCCCATGCTGCACCCAGATTTAGAAACAAATCAACGTCACGTTAAAGATGAAGATGGTTTGTTTCTCGAATATGCGGTTCAAATGGAAGATGACACTTGCATTGTTTATCTATCCACTGAATTTTTAGAATCAGGATGGTATCGTTTTGGAGGAGAAAACCATGTTGTAGAAATTAACTCTATTGAAATACCAGAAAATGATGAATTTTTTCAGCCTTTTCGAGATTCAATTCAACAAGCATTTGCTTTAATTACTCCGGCGGTTTGGGGATCTACTCGTTTTTCCTACCGTTATCCTCAGTCAAATTTTCCTATTTCTAAAATGCTTACCGATAAACCTATTCCCTATCGTTATCGAACTGGAGATGGAAAAGGAACAGGTCAGGGACGGTTAGGGAGAGGACGCTATGCTGTGCCTCCAGGGAGTGTTTATGTCTTAGATAAACCTCTCAATCAAACTTGGCGGGACTGGGACGAAAGTTGGTTTCCCCAAGAAGGTTATAGTCTTCGCCATGTTGGATGCGGTTTAAGTTTACCATTAAAAATTCAAGGAGTAACGGATGTATAACAAAGCTCTTGGCATTATTAAAACTTTAGCTCCTCTCCATGTGGGTGCAACCGCAGGGGAAGAAAGCGGAAATCTGAATCTAATTTTTCGAGATCAATTTACGCAAACGGGGATTATTCCAGGGAGTTCAATTCGGGGTCGCTTACGCAGTGAAATGAGAGCTAATTCTAACGTTAACGAAAATTACTGGTATGGCAATAAAGCAGATTCTGAACTATCAGATAAAACCAGTGAATCTTTTGTTAAAATAGAATATGCTTCGATTGTCTGGCTTCCGGTATTTTGCCCAGGACAACCGATGGTTTGGGTTAGTAGTCCTCGTCTGTTAAAACGCTATCAACGGATAGCAGGTGAGTTCATTAAAACTGAAGATGGAACGCTGCTAAAAGATTTGGATATTCCCCAGGAATATACGCGATCGCAAACCTTAAAACCCCTAGCTATTAATCAGGAAGAAAAATTATTTTTTAACTATGGGTTTTTAACCATTGAAGACTCAAAAGATTTATCACTTTGGTTTCCCTTTGGAGAGGAATTACCCGCCGTTGTTGTCTCTGATAACGAAATTGGGATGATTCATGATATGGCTCTGTATCGCCAAACTCGCGTATCCTTAGAAGAACAAGAAAAGCGGGCTAAAAAAGGTCAATTTTTTAATACTGAAGCTTTACCAGAAGATACAGTTTTAGCTTTTCCCATTGCTTTAAGAAATGATCCAAACGGAGGAAAATGGCAACCTTTTAATGGAGAAAATAGTGCAGAAATTTATCTCGGGGGTTTAGAATCTATTGGTTTTGGTCATTGTTTAGTTAGTATTCACGGACTAGAACCTCCAACTGATAATCAAACCAATGACGTTAATCAATAGAGATGAAAATTTTTTTGTTTACCTGAATTTAGGAGCATAGACGATGGCATTTACCTCTTTAAAAGTTGACCAAGTAGCCCATGATTTAGTTCTCAAATGTTGTCACGAATATCCTAAAGGGATTAAAGAATCTTATAAGATGCGAATGACAGTTGCTTATGGCTTAGAACGATTTTGGGGAGAACAATTTCGTTTGAAAGGAGATAAAGCTCGATACTGGCTAGAAACTTGGACAAAGTTAGTTGAAATTATGGGTGATGCTGGAATTGAAATTCCTAATGATGATGTGAGTAGTGGCGAACCAGCCGCTATTCGAGATCTGGCGCAACGACTTTGGACATTTCCCCAGGAACAACGCAAAGTTGCATTAGCTATATTAATCCAACTTTGTGACAGTTTGGTGTGGTGGACACAACGTTATAAAAACTTAATTCCAGAGGAGCAAAACGATGATGATAACTAGAGAATGCGATTACGTTCCTTTAATGTTTCAAGCTCAGATTGAGGGACGATGCCAAATTCAGTTTATTAAAGATGAACCTCGCCAACAAGCAGAAGACTGGGTGGATGAATGGTTAAAAGGAACCGTCAAAAAAACTCCTCAGTTTGGTGCTGATGTCGAAACAAAACCCTATAAAATTCCTTGGCGTTGGGTGTCTAATAGTGGACAGGATGAAGACATTATTCGACCTGTGATTGCCGCTAAAGGTTATCCCTATTATCCTGGTTCTAGTATGAAAGGAACCTTCCGACGAGCTTGTACCCCTGAAGAAGCACAACATTATTGTGGGGGAAAAGAAGGGAAAAAAACTCGTCCAGGGATTCTTCGGTTTCATGGGGGATATCCTAAGAATGAAACTTGGAAAAAAACACCCCTGGTTGATTTAATCCATCCTCAAGAAGATTGGCAAATCAAAAATTCTAATTCCCATCGTGCATTAATTCAGATTTCGATGCTAGGAACTACATTAGTCTTTGGGATTTCTAGTTCTAAAAAACTCTCTGATGAGGAATGGGAAAAAATTTGGCTAATTTGGCATCGTGCTATAGAAAAAGGCATTGGTTTACGAACCAGTGCAGGTTATGGACAACCTCAACATCATGGTAAATCTCCGCTATTAAGAGTTAAACTGAAGGGTCAAGGTTTAGCATCTCGTTTAATTTATAAATCTGGTGATTTTGCTGACCAAGGAGAATTTAGACCCAATCTATTCAAAGCGGCTTTACGAGGTCATACTCAACGTTTGTTTGCAGGCGTTACGGACGAGGCAACCACGCAAGCTTTAACTCAAGAATTGTGGGGAGGAATTGCAGATCAAAAGAAATCCATTGGATCAGATCAGAAAAAATCCATTGCGGGTCTACTTGGAACTGCTTTTTCTTATAAATTTGATGGCTTAAATTTAGATCAATATCCTTACAAAGATTCAAGTTTACCAATTTTTGAACTAACAGCAGGAAACCTTGATTTATTAGGGATGCGTTCTTTACCTGATGAAGAAACTACTCGGGAGTTAAAAAAATTAATCACTCAATTGATTAAATTTTCTATGCTTTTAGGTGGGTTTGGTAAATCTTGGCGACGAGTTGATCATCGGTTAGTATTCCCTAAATATGTTAACAATTGTACTAATAATGTTCATCATAATCCTATGATTGGATGCCATTGGGAATTCTTGGAAGGTTCAGAAAAATATTATGTTCCTGTGGGTGAACTGACAGATATTACAATATTTTTAGAGAAACTCAGAACTAACCTGCAAACATGGGTACGCTCCAAGAAAAAGCAAGTGAGTAATCCTAATACCTTTGTTTCTTGGCGAGAAACATGGCATCCTGATAATGTACAGGTTTGGGGACGAATCGCTAATAATAAGTTTGATAGTAAAGCGGTAGGGTGGTTTCATAGCAATTATTCAGGAGTTCAAACGATTAAAAAGACTTTGCTAACGGGACAGTTAAATCAAATTGGGAGAATCTGGCATCGAATGTATCCTCGCTATATTAAAGCTAGTGATAACACTTGGCAGCCAACAGGAGAATATATTGAACTGTTAACGATTTTTCCTAATATTCTTGATAAGGATGAATCTCAAAATGCAGAAGATTTTCTAACATTCCTAGACACAAAAACTTCGTTTAGTTTACTTTATCCAGGGTAACTTAGCAGAATCGGATAGAAGCTCTACCGTCAATCGCACGAAATACATTAATGCTTCTATCCCTAATTGTTAAAATAAAGTCAGAAACCGAGTTTCTAGCAATAGTCTTTCGATTGAAACTCAAACTTTTGTCTAAAAACCGGATTTCTGGGGTGTAATTTGTGTTAAAAAGTTTTAATAATGGGAGATTTATATGAAAAATACTTGGATTCTGACAACTGGTAGCAGCGATATTCAATTGAATACTGAGAAGCGATGGGATCACTTTTATACAAATGCTAAAAGTGAACTCAGTAATTTTCAAGTAAAACCTCAAGAAGTAGATAAGCCTTCTACTGTTGAAAATAAAAGCCAAAAACAATATGCTGTTCCTTCTAGGGTTTTAGCTAAAGTATATGGTAAAGATTTAAAACAGCATTATGATAAATTAATTTTTCCTTTATTAGATGGCTTTACTAAAAAATTACAAGATGATGAGATTAAAATTAATCGGGTGATTATAATTTTAACAGATCAAGATAAAATTTTTCCACCCAACAGTCAGAAGCGAAGTAAGAGATCCCCTTATTGGCAAGATACTTGTGAAAATCAAAGCTTTTATGAGGAGTATTTTAAACGTAATGATTGGTTTCAAGATACGGAATTAAGTTTTCTGACCCTTAAACCTGAACTTAAACCTGAACAACACCAAAAAGGATCAGATGACGAGGAAGGATTAGATAACTGGAATAGTGTACTTGGTTTAGTTGAAACTCTAATTCAAACAAATATTAGTGTAGAATCCGATGAAATAATTTATTTAAGTCACCAAGCGGGAACTCCTGCTATTTCTTCAGCCTTACAATTTATAAGTTTAAGCAAATTTAATCAGCAAGTTAAGTTTTTAGTTAGCAATGAATATAAACCTAATGCGGTGGATATTATTGATAGCTCTAACTATTTACGAAAACTGCAAATTGAAAAAGCTAAAAAGTTAATTCACGATGGTTTACCAGGTACGGCGTTAGTTTTATTAGAAGGGTTAATTCCTAATGAGTCTGATTCTATTAAGAAATTAAAAGAATTTGTGGACATTTTTAATATAAAAGCAACGGTTGATAATAAAGAAGATGAATTTAAACCCAAAAACGCAATTGAACGAGTGCGCGATGCTTTAGATTTAATTGAAATATTCTTTAAGCAAGAAAACTATTTACAGGGGATTACTTTATTAATGGCAGCACAAGAAACATTTTTAAAGGCTGCTATTATTCACTTAGTTAGTCAGATACCTGGCAAAACGGGTAATATTGATTTTGTTGATCTACTGACTTGGGATGAGACAGGCTTATATTTTAAATCTGAGACAACTTTATTAAATTTGCCTGCTTTTAACTTAAACCAAAATGCTGATTTAAATTTGGAATTATCTCTTTGTTTTCCTAATCCTATAAGCGATAATGATAATAAATTTTTCAGAAGATATTTATATCAGCCTAATAACAGAAATGGGCATAATATTTTTAAGTTAAATAATATTTGCAATTCCCAAAATAATTCAAACCCATCTACTTTTCAGTATAACTTACAAAATTTTCGATTATTTGCGTGGCTTCAACGTTTGGCTAAAGAAAAACTAAATCTTGAAAATTGGGAGTGGAAGTTATTAGAATGGTCTTGTGAATATAGCAGAACCCATGATTTAGATTTAAGAAACCAATATGTTCATAATTTAAGAGGAGGAGAAAAAAAAGATATTCTTCGTTATCTTATTGATCCAAACAACCAAACCAATATTGACGAAAATCAAAATGTTCAAAATGTTTATAATCTGAATGTTAAAAAGCCATTTATTAACGCTTTGCATTCTCTGAGATTATTAGATGATAACTTGGAGGTTAATTTGATTGAACAAGATCTTAAAGACTTAGCGAATAGTTTATAAAACGCCAGATTCAACTTTATTAGTAAAAAAATCCCTGACTTAGCTTGAGTTCAGGGATTTTTTGTTAGGTTTTCATTGATTCGCTACCCCAATAAAGGGGCGACCAACTATGGAAAACCTGACCCTGATGGATTTCTCAACAATTGGTTGTTTCCATTGATTCGTCACCCCAATAAAGGGGCTACATCCCACAAGAAATTGTTGGAGAAAAGTGGTATGTGTTTCCATTAATTCGTCATCCCAATAAAGGGGCGACACAATTATCAATACTAATGGGAGGGTTTTAAATGGGAATTATCATTGAGTTTCCATTAATTCGCCACCCCAATAAAGAGGCGACTGCGAGGAGTTTGATTCAATTGTTGAGCGCTACAAGTTTCCATTAATTCGCCACCCCAATAAAAGGGCGACACAGGACACCCGGCTGATTCGGTTAAATATTGCTACGACAAAGATAGGTTTCCATTAATTCGCCACCCCAATAAAAGGGCGACTATCAATTCCCAGAGTCCAAAACTTTGAGCCAACAAATAATGTTTCCATTAATTCGCCACCCCAATAAAAGGGCGACTGGTTGAAGTTCCAGATGGAACCTTCGCCCCTCCGATGTTGGATGTGTTTCCATTAATTCGCCACCCCAATAAAAGGGCGACTTCCTACTCGACAAAGATATTGTTGTTGATATTACACCCTTGTTTCCATTAATTCGCCACCCCAATAAAAGGGCGACCTCGGTACACAGAAAGAGCTATCCAATTACTTGTTTCCATTAATTCGCCACCCCAATAAAAGGGCGACTTCTGTGGCTTTTTTTATTTGCTCCTCTCTTTTATTTTTCAGGGATGGGGTTTCCATTAATTCGCCACCCCAATAAAAGGGCGACTTCCTGTTGATTTTATCACTGGTACAGATGAAAGCATCCAGGGAGACTGGAAGCAGATTGAAATTGAAGTGCTAAACCAGATTAAAAATGTGATCGCTTCAGGAAAACTAATTATATATGATGCCACAAATGTTAAACGAGCTTGGCGACTGAATTTTTTACAGAAAATAGCCATTACTTTAGAAAAACATTCAACTTGGATGGGTTGGCATTTAACAACCCCCATAGAAACCTGCAAACAGTGGAACCAAAACCGTCCCCGTCAAGTTCCTAATGCTATCATTGATCAATTTACTCAATTTCTGACTATTTTTCCGCCCGATATTACAGAAGGATTTATTGGTATTCAACAAATTAATATTGCCGAATTATCCTTAACCTTATCCGAAATTCAGGAGATTTTAACAGGGTTCTCTCGTTCTTATCAAACTCGCCAAAGTCGAACCGCTAACTATACCCTCCATCCCTATTCTCGATTAGTAGATTTTGAACGATTAATTTTTTTAATTTCCCTGATCATCCAATATCCAGGGTTGGGTGAACTGCACGAAACCGCACCCCATAAACTACAAGAAATTTTTGATAGAGTTCCTCCCTTTAACACAGAACTTGAAGAAATTTGTGGAGTAATAGCCTATCTGAAAGGAGAAGTATATAGTAACCCAGAAGCAATTCAGAAAGATTTATTATTCTTAGAACAGAATGGATTTTTAGGAATCTCAAACTCAAAAGCTAATTTACAATTAGAATTATTATCAGAAGGAGAAGTTGCTCAACTGAAAACTCAAAACACAGCTTGGCATCGCTATTCTGATTTAGAACCATTTGAACGGTTAATGAAAGTAATTCGCTATATTGCTCATCATCCTTTTCAAACCAATACAAAAGTTGAAACAGATTCAAGCTCTAAACGAAAAACTCAAAAAGATTTAATCGAAAAGCTCCAAACTGAAACTAATCTTATTGGTCATTCCTTAGATAGCTTACAGCGAGATATCGAAAAAGTTTTAAAACCCCTATGGAATTTTACCCCAGTTTAGTTTAAAACGGGGGTATTTTATGGGAACAGGTATTTTTTCTGAGCTTGAATTAAAAAAACTCTATGGATTATTACAGTCTCAAAAGTTCCATTTCGATGATCCGGTTGCAGTGGAAATGATACAATTATTTCAAAACCGAATTGAGTCCAGTCGTTTACTAGAGTTAGAAACCGTTTATCCTACTAGAGTTATTGGAAATCGAGGAATAGTTAACCCCAATACTTTACCCCCATCCGCCTTATTAAGAAACTTAGAACAGCTAGAAACAGCAATTGTAGAGGGGCAGTTATTAGAATTTCAATTCTTTAGAGATAGTGGACGGTTTCCAGGTCAAAACCTAGAAGGTTTTACTGCTTACCCGTTGCAAGTTGTGTTTCATAATATTGCTTGGTATTTAGGTTATGAAATCCAAGATAAACATCGTCAAGGACTTATCAGCTTTGAACGCTTGGATCGTTTATCCCTAGCCAAAATTAAAGATAAATCTCGTTCTTTTGAAGAACAGCAAGCCGCTTTAGAAAAACTAACAGATCTTTATAAAGCTAGTGTGGGAATTTACTTAGGAAAAAGTGTAGAAGAACAGCAGAAATTTTTGAGTACGGATTTAAAGGAACGGAAGTTAGTTGAAATTCAAGTAGAACTGTGGATGACGGATCAAATCTTTAAGTTTATTAGTGAAGGAAATCAACGTTTTCACCGCAGTCAAATGAAAATGTCTCGTCGTCCTTATAAAGTAGCAACAGAAACAGATAAAACTCTATTTTCTCTAAAACCCAGTTCCGACCCTAAATTTCCTAACCGTTTTCGGGTGACTTTACCCTGTTGGTCACTGGATGATATTGATCTAAAACGTTGGATTTTAGGATTTGGTAAACAGGTAAAAGTTGTTAACCCTGAGAAATTAATTATATTAATTCAAGAAGAAGGAACAGCGATCGCAGAAAATTACGAAAATCATTAAAAATCAAAAATGTTTATTTTCTCCTCCCCTTGACAAATCGGAAACCGCCTCTTATATTACAGAGGTAGGCATCAAGCCGAACCGCATAACCCAAAATCCCAAACGCCACTTTTTTTCGGCAGGGATAAGCCGAAACCCTTCTAAAAAAGGGGACACACTACAAAAGGGGTTGCGGAAGATGAAATATCAACATAGTGATGCTGTTGCGATCGCTCAAATTCAAAACAGCCTGTTCGCTCAATATCCAGAACTGCAACAACTGCTCAATACGGGAACTGGTTTCGACTGTCAGATTCAAGTTCTGAATCGTTCCGTGTCCGTGATCGTCCCAACCACCGTTGATGCTAATGTCCCGGCGGATACTTCCTTCCATGTTGAACAAACAAAACAGTTCATGGCGGAATTGTTCGGAGGGGCGAGTGTGTCTGAACAAGAAGGATTCTACAAGAGTTCCCAGTGGGGAATGATTCGAGAAAAAAGTGTGGTTGTGCGTTCCTACACCACCACAGCAACATTAGAGCAACATTTCCCTTTGTTGCTTTGCTTCGTGCGCTACCTGCAAATTCAATTGCGGCAAGAAACCATGGGAGTTGAAATGGATGACAAATTCCTAATGATTCAGTTTACTTAAACTGAATTTCAGGATAGGTTAGTTGAGATCTAGGTTGCAGAATCAGATTTCAATTAACCTAATTTCGATAAAATTAAGGGTTGACAAATACTCTAAATCTGCTAAGATAAACTCAGTTCAATCAAAACTAAATATCTGGTCACACCTCAAGGTTTTAGGCAATTTTTTTTCCTGAATCGAAGTTCAACTTAGAACTCGGTTTGGGGCTTAAAAAACTAAAGGGTAGCCAGTATGAACT
>Ga0209229_10000792_pt1 | contig 13033 bp, 11 predicted proteins | sample SanBayMetagenome_FD_187466 | JGI IMG/M metagenome (GOLD analysis project Ga0209229, IMG submission 187466) | Freshwater and sediment microbial communities from dead zone in Sandusky Bay, Ohio, USA (SPAdes) (version 2) | ecosystem: Environmental > Aquatic > Freshwater > Lentic > Sediment... | reverse complement strand
CGGACACACCGACACTATTATGATTGCAGGATGGGAAAAAGGTGGACGATTTGGAGGTGTGGAATCAATGGCACGAAAATTTGGCAAATTGGGCATTTTGATAACTGCTTTTTTGTTTATGGACGCCGCGGTCTTACCGATGTTGATGGGAGGTAAGTTCAATGCTACGTTCTTCGCTGTAGCGATGGTCTTTCTGGTTATTGGTCTGGGGATTGGAAAGAAGAACATAGAATCTTGATTCTATCTTCCTACTGCGATTGATCACGGGCCGCAAGAATCAGATACGCTGCCAATTGGCAGCCATGCGCTGTCCCATTCACCCTAGTTGCAACAGATCTTTGTGTTTTATTAACTCACAGGCTGGCCCCAGAGCTCCGGGAGTTCTGCGGCCAGCCCTCGTGAGAATCAACCTTCCAACCGGTCTTTAAATCGTCCTCGTCTTCCAGCGAACCTTCGAAGCGTAATTCGCTTCGTTGGACTTGGCAGTCGAGCGTGCTCGCAGCGTGAATCATGGAGCTATTTTATTTTCGATTCCAAGGCAATCGTATGTTGTCTTGGTCCCGTCAGTTATCAAGTTATCGCGGCAGTTCTGTAGCAAATCAACCCAGCGATCGTGGGAGACAGAGCTTGAAAACTCTCTCGCGATCGACTTCAAACCTGGAAATCTCAATGATTTGCATACCTCAATCCCACTTTTGAGGGTTGAACGCCCCATCACAAAATGGCGGAAACCACTACCCTGGAGTTGATTTCACCCCACCGCGCGGGGACTGTCCCCGAGTTTTTTCACGTGTCGTTGGTTCCCTGCTTTCGATACCACCAATCCGAATCCGGGCCATTTGCTCTTGGGGTGTATTTCGCAAAACGCTGGATATTCCCAATGGCCAATGCAATTTCTCCGTCAGATACGCAGTTGCATTCAGCCCAATTTCTGACAATTTCAGGTGTTCCTAAAACTTTTACGCTCTGTTCCATCGCCATTCGACGGGCGACCCGGTCATCGGTTGCCATGATCCAGGAACGTGATTTTGCGATGGCTAGGCAAGCAGCTTCACCGTCATCGAGCTGCACGGCAAACTTCACATACAACTCGGCTTCGACGCTTCCTTCGATATCGCAGTAGCTTAGTAATTGACGTTCCATATAGCGGTTCATATCCACTTTTTGACGTACCAATTGTCCGCTTTGATCGTCATCCGGTTGGAGGACGTAGATCGATTCCTCGGCAACAACCTTTGGGACGAAAATCGAGAAACCGAGTTTGGTGGAGTTTTCGTGGAGGATATTGCCAGCCGCAATCAAGTTAAGCAGGCAACAAGCATCTATCGCAACGCTGCTCATTCTCAGCGACTCTCCTCGTGAGCCAGAAGCGACCTTTCAAAAGGCAGTTCAAGCTGTCTGGATACACCGCTGTCTTCTACGTACGTACTGGTTCGGCATTGCGAGACGATCTCTCGAACCATCAAGGGATCGCATCGCAAGAATCGGCCAAGCTGACCTTGGCTGATCTTCTCCTGCTCGAAGGCTTGGACGGCTAGGAATTTGTATCGCTCGGGATAAGGATTGTCAGTGATCGGTTGGGTTGGCAATTCCAGCATCCGCTGCGCTTGCTTGGGCGAAAGACCAGACTCCTTGAGCGCTTGCCAAGTTCCCCGTGGCAGTAGCCCCAGTTGCTCGAGTCGTAGTCCCATTGCCTCTGCCGATACAAAGTAGAAGTGCCTCAGTCTACACAGGTCAGCGACCTGGAAATCGCCCGTGATTGAAACGATTTCATGGAACCGTTTACGCAACGAACTGCTTGGCATCAAGAAGCTCAATCCGAAGTTTTCCGCGAAGTGTTCATTGGGAGGTTTTCGCCCCGGAAAACTGAGATAGTCAATGCCCGGATCGTAGCGGTTAACGATCAAGTGGCCGTACTCGTGAACCAGAGATGCACGCCGCTTTTCCGGTGGGTGAGAGCGATTGATCAGGATGCAGCAACCGAGGTCCTGCGTGTAGGCATACATACCGGCGATGTTTGAAGGTAAAGCCCAGTAAAAAATACGAAGTCCGACATCCCATTCCAGGATGGTGCGCAAGTTCTTGATCGGCTGGTCCCCGAGTCCGAGTCGCTGCCGCTCTTGAATGGAAGCCGACTCCGCCAATTCCGAAGGATCGACACGGTTATTCAGTTCGATCGTTGAGGGATAGTTGAACTGGAGCGGTGCATTCATGAGTTGCTCAAGCTCACGATAATCTTCCGCAAGTCGCTGAAGCTCATCGATTCCAGCCAGGAGTAGTTGTTCGTCCTTCTCCTTTAGTTTTCCCGCCACGGCTCGCAGGTGTGGTTGAAGATCGACGATCGGCTCACCTGAACGAACAAGTTCGTGGACCTTGCGACCCAGGTAGGTTGCAATTTTCGTTATTTCTTCAGCGCTAGCCTGCCGCTCGCCTTTCTCAATGGCGATGTAGGTTGGCCTGCTGCACTCGATATGGTCGGCGACTTCCTTTTGGGTCTTTGATCTGGCCTTGCGAGCCTCCGCTATGCGACGCCCAAGGGTTCTTGGGTCGATCAGACTAGGCTCAGACATGACTCACTCCATGCATCGAGTTTGGTTCCGATCCGTTGGTTTTCCATGCTGGAGTCTCTTTTTCGGAATGCTTGGGTGCAAGTTTGCTGCAAATCCAAGTATCGATCGAAAGCTTTACAAAGTCAACTCGCAAGCACTGTTTTCACCTGAAAGCGTAAAACGCATGCCGTTTGCACTTTTTGGAGGGTTTTCGAAATTGATTACCACTTTTGTCGAAAAAACGCCGGGGACTGTCCCCGCGTTTTGTGCCAACCCCTGCAATACCGTCAAATCGGGCTTTCCATAAGCGTCCCAGATTCACCGCAAAGGCGCAAAGTTCGCCAAGTCCAAGAACTAGGAAAGAAGTTCCAGGTGCGGATCCACCTATTGCGAATAGAAAAAACTCGGGGACTGTCCCCAGTTTCGTGTCGGGCGATTTGAATAAGCCTCCCAGTAGCAGCGTCTGGGCCCGAACAAGTCAGCAACCCCGTCTGCCAACCCCTGCAATACCGTCAAATCGGGCCGTCCATAAGCTTCCCAAATTCACCGCAAAGGCGCCAAGTTCGCCAAGTCCAAGAACCAGGCGAAAAGCTCCTGGTGCGGATCCGCCTATTATGAATAGAAAAAACTAGGGGACTGTCCCCGCGTTTCTCGCCGTCGGCTTACCCAGGGCGATCGCGTACGACCCAGGGTGGCGCTTCGCTCTACCCTGGGCTATCTCATTAAGCCCCGTTGGGGCGAACGATCCGGTTACGGATCGGTGTTGATTGCACATTGCAGGCGATCCAAGTTGTGGTGGGTTATTTGGGATGGCGTTTGCCCGATGGTCCTATGCCCCAACGGGGCGGCGGGATCGATGGTTCATTGAACGAAGCCCGATGGTTTTATGCCCCAACGGGGCGCAAGGGGATAGCCCAGGGCAAAGCGAAGCGCTGCCCTGGGATTCGGTACGCAACAATTTTCGCTAGACCTGAAAGGGCGGGCAAGAAACCGGGGACAGTCCCCACGCGATGTTTTAATGGGGCCCCGACTTGGAAGTCGCGGAAAGGTCCCTCCTGAAAAAACGCGGGGACTGTCCCCAGTTTCGTGTCAGCAACCTGGTGAGCCAACCAGCGCAAGCGGTTGGGCGATTTGAATAAGCCCCCCAGTAGCAGCGTCTGGGCCCGAACAGGTCAGCAACCCCGTCTGCCAACCCCTGCAATACCGTCAAATCGGGCAGGCCATACGCGTCCTAAATTCACCGCAAAGGCGCAAAGTTCGCCAAGTCCAAGAACTAGGAAAGAAGCTCCTGGTGCGGATCCGCCTATTGTGAATAGAAAAAACGCGGGGACTGTCCTCGCGTTTTGTTTAATGGGGCCGCGACTTGGAAGTCGCAGAAAGGCCATAGAGCCGGAATCGCTCTCGGCGTCACAGCGCGGAGCTGTCCCCAGTTTCGTTTCCCACGAACAAATGAGGTTGCCAAGATCGAGCTCCGGCGCGAAAGGGGCTGTAACTCTCCAGGCATAAAGAAGGGTTGTTTTGTTTACAACTTTATGCGATCATTTTGACGAGAAAGATGATATGTGCGGAATCCATGGGAGTGATTTTCTGGGGAATTGTTGGCAATTTTGGAATCGCTGATGCGTCAGCCGACGATTCACCGCGAGGTGTAGTCATTGGACACATCTCCACAACCTCGGCGAAGGCGGTCGGTATCTACGCAATCGTCAACGAGCAAACAGATACGTCACACCGGTTAATCGTCCTCACGACGGCGAATGAAGATAAGGTCACAAGATGAAGCTTAATGCAGGAGAGCACATCCTCAAAACTCGTGAGGACCCATTTCCGATAAAGTTCGCAAGCAGCAACGTTACCCCCGGGGAATTTCAACTCGTTGAAGACGAAAAGTGCTCGTGGTTGCGTAAGGGGCAGACATTTGGAGTTGAAACGCTACGAACCAGGATCGAACCCTGGCTTACTGCACTCTTTCAATCTGAGCACCTCGCGTTATTGGTTGGGTCCGGCCTCTCGCAAGCAATTCATTGGATTGCGAAAAAAAACCCTATGCAGGGAATGGGTGAAATCAAATTTGAGTCATTTAGTGAGGAAATTGCGAAGGCTGTTCTCTCATCGGCAGCCGCTGCTGGTCGGTCACATGGCAATTTCGAAGACCAAATTCGCGTTGCGAACGAGCTTTTACGAGGTCTGGACATACTCTCTAACACCGACTCAAGCAAGAAAGAGCAAGCCAACTTGCTCCGTCAAGAACTCGAAACGGCCATTGCGACTTTTGCCAACGGGGTTTTGCTTGGGGAGTTGTCGATCGCGAGTGCGGAATCGGAATCACGTGAAGAGGCATTTAACTACCTTGTAAGTTTCCTCATGAGTTTCGCGAGTCGAACGGGGACGAGGGATCGATTGCAAGTGTTTACGACGAACTATGACCGGATAATCGAGGCAGGGGCTGATCTGGCTGGTCTGCATTTGATTGACCGATTCGTCGGACAACTAACGCCGATATTTCGTTCATCGCGATTAGATATCGATATGCACTACAATCCACCCGGCATCAGGGGAGAACCGAGGTTTTTGGAGGGAGTTGCTAAGTTCACAAAACTGCATGGTTCCCTAGATTGGATTTCAACTGGTCGCCATATTCGAAGATTTGGTTTACCTTTCGGTGCCAAGAGTGTTTCAACATTTCTAGACTCGCCCACTTTGGATGGCGCTACTCCAATGCGCCTGATGATCTATCCCAATTCAGCGAAAGATTGGGAGACAACTCTGTACCCTTACGTTGACTTGTTTCGCGACTTTGCTGCTGCATGTTGTCGACCCAACAGTACGCTAGTTACATTTGGATATAGTTTTGGAGACGACCACATCAATAGAGTTATAGAGGACATGCTGACAATTCCATCCGCTCATCTGGTAATTATTGCACATGGCGATCCACTTGGGCGTATTCTTGAGATATACGAAAAGATTGGTAGGTATGCACAGGTCTCACTGCTCTTGGGAAGTCATCTAGGCGACCTTACTGCGTTAGTCGATAACTATCTGCCAAAACCGGCAATTGATAGGACGACGATGCGAATGTCCGAACTTCTGAAATCGCGTTGGTCAACTTCAGAACGGCCGTCCGCAGATTCGTCTCCATTAGAGGAGACAGAACCGTGAGTCAGCTTCCATTTGAACAAGTCGAGGGCCTACGAATTGGCAATGTCGATTTTGTTTCTCCAGACGAAGTTAAGGTCTTACTTGATACAGATGCCCCCGAATCCGTGGCATTGAATGCTGGAAGCCCACGCCTATTTCCCCGAGTAAACGGATATGTGTTAGTCCCCGTAGACAATGGAATGTTAGTTGGACAAATTGAATGGATTACAGTCGAACGGTCTTCATTTCCTAAACGTAAAGGGATGATGGACTTTGGCCTAGTCGATCTACCATATCCTCTACGGCGAATGAGCTTAAATCCACTTGGCACGCTTTATAAGTCAAGTGCTCGGGACGACCGATATCGATTCACTCGTGGGGCCGACGCCTTGCCGTCCATTGGCGCTTCCGTATTGTTACCAACAGAGAGACAATTGAGGTCGATCGTTGAGTCAGGCGATAAACGGCGGGTCTGTATTGGAACCAGTCCGCTCGCGGCAGATGCTGAAGTCTCTATTGATCCAGATCGACTCTTCGGGCGACACCTTGCCGTTCTTGGCAACACTGGTAGTGGTAAATCATGCACCGTAGCCGGGTTGATTCGGTGGTGTATCGAGGGGGCACAAAACGCAAGTAATGAAACGCCAAATGCTCGATTCATCGTGCTTGACCCTAATGGAGAGTATGCCAGGGCATTTGCAAATGATTCTTCGGAAGCAAGGCTGAAGGCACGCATATTCAAAGTCGCACCCGTCGGCGAACAAGAACTCTTATTGAGAGTGCCACTTTGGTTTTGGAATTCCGCCGAGTGGTGTTCTTTTACTCAGGCGACAACCAAGACACAACGTCCGACGCTCGTTCATGCGCTACGGGCAGTTAAGGACGGGGGAGCCAGTGACATAGTGGATGAACGACAAGAAATTCGACGATTCTTGCGAACTATGCTCGCAACATTGCAATTAGAAAAGAGATCTGGGAGTCCCTGGATGAAATTCCCTCATTGCAAGAACTTCTTTTCGGCAACCGAGACACTGCTCAAAAGTGTTGAGTCTCTGCTTAAACTCCCAACCGGGGCTTCATCGAGCGAGTTGATATTTCTGCAAAGCGTGATTGAAGGCCTCGCAACGCCTCGTCGGGTACAGTACGCAACCATTGAGTATACGCTCGACGAGGTTAATTCAATCATCGAGGCGACAAAGAGTGCTCACGAAGCGTTTGGCGGTAGTGTAAAAGATAACGAGCCGTTAGATATTGATGCCCCCCGACCGTTCGCTGGACAGGACTTCCTACGGTGTGTCGAAGCGTCAGCCGAAATGCTGGGAGTTGCCGATCACGTTGAAACTCTTCTTGTCCGTATTAGAGGTCTTCTTTCCGATTCTAGAATGAAGCCACTTGTTGGCGACCAAGCTGACGACTCGCTGGAAGACTGGCTCTCAGCGTATGTCGGCAACAATCCGAATGCAGAATCTTGCATTTCAATTCTAGATTTGTCCCTTGTGCCTACCGAGGTTACGCATTTGCTGACGGCGGTAGTCTCAAGGATTGTTTTTGAGGCACTTCAGCGCTATCGACGGGTTCATGGAGACACCTTACCGACCGTTCTTGTGATGGAAGAAGCACATACATTCATAAAACGATATAAGGAAGACATTGAGAATCCAGATGCAGCCGCAGTTTGCTGTCAAGTATTTGAACGCATCGCGCGCGAAGGGCGTAAATTTGGTTTGGGACTTGTTTTGTCGTCGCAACGTCCCTCGGAGTTATCCCAGACGGTCCTTTCTCAATGCAACTCGTACATCCTTCATCGAATAAGCAACGATCGTGATCAGGAGATAGTGCAGAAGCTTGTCCCTGATAACCTTCGAGGGCTTTTGAGAGAGCTTCCCTCACTTCCTTCAAGAAACGCCATCCTACTTGGTTGGGCTTCCGAACTTCCTGTCATTGTAAAAATGCACGAGCTGCCAATTTCGCAACGCCCACACTCGGACGACCCTCGCTTTTGGGATGTGTGGACTGGCCGTGACAACGATGGGAATTCGGTGATTCGGCCCAAGGGATGGAAGAAAGTGGTCGATGACTGGTTAGATCCAAATTGCCAATAGATGTTTTCCTGAGTTTCAGCGTGGACCACGAAGTATGCCGATAAACGGTTTCATACAGTTAGTCGGGCAACCGAATGCCGAGTTCGGTAGGATATTGAGATAAACCCGTTTCAATTCCTTACTGCCTGGAGACTCACGATAATGAGGGCAATTCTCGCTCTGGATCTTATGAAAAATTCAAGACCGCGTCCTTCCTGCTGACCGAGGGTCACGCGTCGATAGCGGTTTTTAAAACCAACATGACCTATCCTAAAACGTTCATGAGCGCACGCCAGCCTAATCTACCTTTTTCCCAACGCATGGCCCGCGTGCGGGTAGACTCAAGGTGCTGTCGTGCTTCTATTCCAACCCTCTCAAGGAGATCCCGCTTATGTCCCGCATCGCGTCCTCGAAGACCGCCCGAATCTGGGCCGACCGTATCGGCCAGGGCGGGTGACCCGATGCCTCCATCCGCGCAGCCCCAACCGTCGATCGGATGCTCGCCGACAGCCTTCACCTAGTAGGAGTGTACACACGCGGATAAGCCCCATTCAAGCGCCTTCCTAGTTTCCAGACCTCTGAACCGACCAAGGATTCCATCGAGATCAAACTCCCCTCGGGAATCTCCATTCTCATTCCGGTATCAGCCCTCGATTCCATCTGTGCCATCCTCGACCAGGTAGCCTCAAAGAGTTGCAAACAACGAACCCCTCGGTTCCGATCTAACTACATTCCGAGCCCATCGATATGCAACAAAAGCTTCGCTGCTTGGTTGCGAACTGGTAGACTAGTGTTTACCACTAAAGTAGGTCGATACCCACCCCATGGAACCCCAACTATGCCCATCCCGGACTTTCAGACCATCATGTTGCCGGTTATGCAGTCACTCTCAGACGGCAAGACGACCAAAATCTCGGATGCTATTACCTTCATCAGTGGACTGCTCTCTGGTTGGGAGTTTTGGCTACTTATAATAGCGTGCCTAGGCGTTGTCTTCTCGTTGTGGAGCATCTGGCATGTCGAAAGGCACATATTCAATCCGATCCGACTAGTGTTTGGAATAGCGCTAATTCTCCTAGTCGTTTGCTTCGGTGTTTCCGTGGTCAACGCTCCCCCGACCTCTGGCGAAATCGAGGAGGAAATCAGGGATAAACCAATCACTTTAGCAACCACTTTAAAAGAAAAGCTCGACGAATCGATCTACGCTTACGATTACCCTGGTTGGGCTATCGCCAAGGAACTTGCCCAATGCTCCAGTGATGTGTATCTGTCACCCTTTGACGCCGAGGAAGCATTGAAGAAGCGGGGGTACAACAGTGTTGCCTCGCTCAACAGTTCCACCTTGGTCGGCTATATCTCTATGCTTGACGATACTGCGGTGATCATGTTTCGTGGAACCAATCCCACCGAAACCCATGATTGGTACATTAATCTCAGCAGTCGATCTCAAAGAATAAACCATGGCAACGTGCATGCTGGTTTCTGGAATGGCTATGACTCGTTGCATGGTCAACTAGTCAAGGTATTGGAGTCACGCAAACCGAAAAGAGTTTGGATAACTGGCCATAGTCTTGGTGGAGCTTTCGCCGTGGTTTGCAGCTACCGACTATCATCCATGGAGAACCTGGAGATCGCTGGCGTCATGACCTTTGGACAACCGAAGGTTGGCAACGCAGCGTTTTGCAAGCACATGGAAGATACCTTAAGCGGACGTACGGTTTATTTCGTGAATGAGAGCGATGTGGTTCCACGCGTGCCGCCAAGCTTTGATCATTTTGGATCGTTGGTTTGGTACAAGGGTGGTGGGATTCGACGCTCGCCACCACCGATGCTCGCGATGAGATCCGGTGCCGGGGGTGGAGAACCGCTGCCCGTCGACGAGTTCGTTGAGATACCCGAAATGACCGAAGAAGAGTTTGAACAGTCCAAGCAGGAAATGCGGTCACCACGAACTGTCGAGTATACGCCCGATGGAGTACCCTTGATGCAAAGTCGGTTGGTACTGATAAGTGACCATGACATTGAGATTTATATTGAGCGGTTGAAATAATCCCCACGCGTGATCGAACCACCCGAAGAGTATCGCGAGAATGCTGTTCAAGTCTCTCAACTGCGAGCGATAGAAGAAACCCGGGGAATGTCCCCGGGTTTCTTCTAAACTCGAAGCACTCAACGAGGAAACAACCAAAAGATCCGTGCAGTTTTCAAGGAGCATCTATTCGATCGGTGGAAAGCGGTGCATCCTGCAGGCCGAGCATGAATGCCGCGAGCCAAAACGTCTAGACGAGGCCGCAACGGCCGTTATAAAAGCTGCAAAAGGGTGCGTGCGCACCAAGTTTCGCCAGGGCAATTAGCGTCCAACGATCTATCCTCCGCCTCAACATCGGAAAATCACGTTGAGGATCCTGCACGCGTACCCTACGACTACTGTGCGCGTCCACCAGAGTTCCATCAGGTCGCCAATCTTTTCCTTGATATTCGCAAATTTTTGCTGAGGGAAACGCATCTTTCGCTCGAAAACCCCCTGGAAAAAGCAGGGAAACTAAGGTGGAAAAAAGATTTGCAACCACTATAACGACCCAGTACAATCCGGAGACTGAAACGTGCCTGAAACCAAGATAGATTTCCTAACTCATCCAAAGCGCACAGTGGCTAGCATCCGAGTTTCTAAGGGTTGAAGAACGTCCAAATGCAATCAAACACGAAAATGGTATCTGCAGAGCTGTCCGTTCAAAAATTCTGTTCCGAAATCGCACTCGTTCCGTTGGACGAGGATCCGAACGCAATCTTCGAACATGTTTGCGACCTATGGCTTAGGACTACTGGAGCCGATTGGATTTGGTTATGGAGTAAGAATGAATTTGCAAACACCTTTCAATTGAGCGCGGTATATCCAACCGATTATCAGAAACAACACATCCCCAACCCCATCGGAGTTGATTCAAAATGTATCGCCTCCCTAGCGATAAAAATGGGAAGGCCTGTTAGTTTTGACGATTTCGACAAAGTTATCGAGTTCGAAGAAACAGCTTACAGTGTAAGAAACAAAAAACCCCTACAGGATTTAGGGTGCAAGAGCTTTGTGACTATTCCGCTAAGTTTACCATTGAATTACAAAGGTATCGAAAGAGATGAAGAACAGTTGGATTTTGAAGGGTCTATATGTTTACATTTTAAATCGGTTGAAAGTATGCAATTTATCCCCGAAGACGAACAGCTTTTGACCATGGGACGCTTGTCTCGTGCTAGAATAGTTGATGCCTATCAAGCGCAAAGATTCCGAATACTTGTCGAATTAAACAAGCTTTCACGGCGTTTTGTACCTAGATTTGCAAAATCTCCGGACATTGATCGAAACGACTATTTAGCAGAGATAAGCTGTGTATTGAAGAAGTACATCCGAACAAATGCGGTCTCGTTCTTTTACCGGCAGCCTTACGGAGACACGATTAATTGCCTTTACTCTGACGGCTTGGTTAAAACAGATGGTACTCGCGTACCACGGGACACACTTTCGAATGCTACTTATAAGCTTGGTGAGAGCAAGACGGGCACTTGTTTCAGGGATGGTAAACCAAGAATAGTACTTGTAGAGGATAACGCAGTGGACACTGGAAAGTATCATGAATGCGATTCGACTGGACATACCACGTTAGGTCCAACATTATTGTGTCCGATTCCGAGATCTTCGGAGAAAAGGCCAAGAATAGCGGGACCGCACGCTGATGGTGTTATTCGTTGCACTGGACATACTGCAACGTATTCTAACGAGCACACAGACTTCAATTTAATGGAGGTGGAAACCGTTAAATTTATCTCAGAACAGATCAGTCCAATACTTGATTTGCTTGCCATGCGTCGGCAAAGAGAATGGCAGGTCAGTGTCATAAAGCATGATCTTGAAATTCCGATCACCATGATTTCGGACACAATACAGAAACTCGCAACAAGAGGTCAAATTTCAGAGTCATCTGGCTATGCAAAGGATGACATCCTGGTCGCATGCAAACTCCTTTCACAACTAACGAGTCAGTTGTCGTTTGAAGCATCTCAGATTCGTGTTCATAAGGAGCCGACTCGACTACTTGGTGACATTATTGCGAGAAGTATTCAGATGCTGAGGCATTTCGCTTCGCAAGACAACGATATGAAAATCGAATACACTGGCATCGACGATATCCCCGCTCTAATGATTGACCCAATATTAACAGAGAGAGTGATCCACAACCTAGTGATGAATGCTGTAAAATATGGAACGGAGGGTACAACGATCCGATTGACTGGCGGAAGAACCGACGTTTCGTATTATATTGACATTGAAAACTATGGTATTGGAATCACAGAAAGCGAGGAACAGCATCTTTTTCGAAGGTATTTTCGATCGACAAGAGCAAAGAAAATACGACATGGAGTTGGTATAGGACTCTACATGGCGAAGACGATCATGGAACTTCAGAAATGCAATCTTGTTTTGAGGCAATTAAACAATCCAACTATTTTCAGGGTGTCATTCCCTAGATCGGCAATGTCGAAATTATGAAAAGCATAAATAATGATAATCCTGTTGCAAAGATTCTATTTGTTGAGGACGATAAATTTTGGGCCAGAGCTTATATCAGGGAGCTTCAAGATTCTGGGTTCGACGTGATTTATGCAAGAAGTGCTCGCGACGCAGTTGATTTGCTTAATAATAGCTTGGATTTTGACGCAGTTATACTAGATATAATGATGCCCACACCGGAAGAAGTTGCTGATACGGTAACAGAAGAAGGGATGTCCACTGGGTTGTGGGTATTGGAGCAGATTAAGCACTTGATAGCTCCGAATATGCTTTGCGTATGGATTCTCACGAATCGCGATCTTGCCGCCGTGACCGAGAAGATTAACGAAATTGCAAACCTTCAAAAGGATTTAGTCGATCTCTATCGAAAACGCGATGTTTTGAGTAATGTGTTGCCCGCATATCTTCTAGCAAAGATCAAACGCAATCGGCTCCAATAGCAAAAACCAGGGACCGCTCACCGGTTTTTGCTAAAGACGGCTACGGCGGGTGGGTCTCGTACCGGCTTGCGGTGCGATTGGTGGCGTCCAGACACAAGGAAGAAGGAACTCGAGATGCGACGCCGGTGACAAAACGCGGGGACTGTCCCGGCGTTTTGGTTGATGGGTTACGGCGGAATCAACGGCGAAGGCAATGTAACTGGCAAGCCCGGCGATGGTGGAATCGATGGGGTGATCAAAGAGGATAAGCTTGGACTGGAC